>ERZ838577.1644-NODE-1644-length-28809-cov-4.640989_pt1 | contig 28809 bp, 29 predicted proteins | sample MGYA00519682_ERZ838577 | MGnify/ENA primary metagenome ERZ838577 (study PRJEB31850, sample SAMEA3708838) | human gut metagenome | biome: human gut; feature: human-associated habitat; material: faeces | place: China | collected 2014 ...
TTTTTATAAGTTGATTCATGTAAACCCCTTTCAGAATTCTGTTTTTTCCCACATCTCTTTATAGGCATTGACATAAAAATTTATACATCCAGGATATGTGTATACAAATCTTCTGCACAACTTTTTATACAATTCCAGCATACTCGCATCATCTGCGAAATCTAATAAGTAATCGAGACAATGAGACAATTCTTCTTCTGATACCTCTCTGTTGCACAATTCCTCCACTATGGGTAAATATATTTCATATGCCTGCTGTCTAATCTTGTTGAGCTCAATTACCGCGCTAAATATATCATTTCCCATTCCATTTGACCTCCAAATAACTGATATAATTTCTTCAATAGTTGCTATAATCAAAGCTCACAGTAAATAACATATAAATAACGCTCATATTAAATCACCCCAAAATGTTTTAATGCATCCTTTATCGCTTCTACTTTCTCCGCCGTCGGATGCCTTCTCGGCTGTTTCAACTCTTCTACCATATTAGGTGCATCATACATCGGCAATCCTAAATTTCTTTTTACCTCTGCGATATATGCCGTATGTACTTTGAAGCCATATTTTTCTTCAATATATTCTTGTATCATTTTATATGTAACCCTTGGAGCTGGCTGATATTGCTTTGCCCGCTCCGCAATTTTATCTAAAGGTACCTTTTCTTCACCTTCTCCAAATTCAACTTTCACATCTATATGGCTATCTGGTGACTTGTGGGACAAGAGCACGATGCTTTCCACATGAACCGTCTGAGGGAATTGGTCAACTCCACACACTTTCTTTAACTCATATCCATTATCACACAAGAATCTCAAATCCCTTGCAAGTGTCGCACTGTCGCAACTTACATAAACCACTCGTTTGGGCTGCATCTTAAGAATTGTTTTAAGCAACATCTCATCACAGCCTTTACGTGGTGGATCAACAACGATCACATCCGCATAAACACCATTTTTCTCATATTCTCTCGGCAGAACTTCCTCTGCCTTTCCGACAAAGAATTCCACATTCCCGATATCGTTGAGTTTTGCATTTCTTCTTGCATCTTCGATTGCTGCCGGAACGATTTCTACACCACGGACAAATTTTGCCTTCTGGGCAAGAAAAAGAGAAATTGTTCCGATTCCACAGTACAGATCCCATACCGTTTCTTCACCATGAAGATCCGCATATTCCAGTGCTTTGGAATACAACTTCCATGTCTGTTTCGGATTTACCTGGAAGAAAGAAAGTGGTGATATTTCATATGAGATATCGCCAATTTTATCTGTGATATATTCTTTTCCCCAAATAGTCTTGACCTTGTCACCAAGGATCACATTGCTTCGTTTTTTATTCATATTCAGAGAAATACTGGTCATTCCTGGAATCTCACAAAGTTTCTCAACCAGTTCCCTCTGATGTGGGAGATCCTGTCCATTAATGATCAGACATACCATTAATTCACCTGTAAAATATCCATGACGAACAAAAATGTGCCGCACCAGCCCCTTACCGGTTACCTCGTCATATGGCGCGATATTATATTTTTCCATGTGCGCTATCACACGGTCAAGTACATCTTTATTCTCTGGGATTCCAAGCGCACAGTCACGGTTTTCAATAATAGCGTGTGTACGTCCGGCATAAAAACCAGTGACAATTTTTCCTTCTTTATTTCTGCCTACCGGAAACTGAGCCTTATTACGATAATGATAAGGATCGTCCATCCCGATCAGTGGTTCCATTGGAAACTCTGTAAATCCACCTATCCGTTCCAGATGACCTCTTAATTTTTTCTCTTTAAACACTTTCTGTTCTTCGTATGAGACTGCCTGAAGCTGGCATCCGCCACATTGACGGGCAGACGGGCACACCGGCTCCACGCGATATGGTGAAGCATTGAGAATCTCCATCAGGCGTCCATAACCATAGTTTTTCTTAGCCTTCATAATTTTGGCTGTAACAGTATCTCCAATGACTGCGTCCTTTACAAAAACAGTGAAGCCATCAGCTTTGCCAATGCCTTCACCATCTGTTCCGCAATCCACTATTTCTAACGTAACAATATCATTTTTACGAAATTCCATAAGGATTAAACGTCTCCTGTTCTTCTCAGATTAGATTCAAAAAGTCTGTTGTATCCAAGCCACTCTTTCTTACCTTTGTCCGCCGCAAAGATTTCCGTAAGTGTTTCCATACGTGCATCTGTATTATCTGCAAGGTTCAGAGCTACTGCCTCTGCAAGTGCCGGCTTCTTTGGAGAACCATATTCCAGTTCACCGTGATGAGCCAGGATACAATGAACCAGCTGATTTTCAAGAGTTACCGGAAAATCCGGAATTTCTTTTGCCAGGTCATGTATCATCTGTGCGCCAATAATAATATGACCAAGAAGCTGTCCTTCATCAGTATAATCATTCAGCGGAAAAGAGGAAAGCTCCTTCGTCTTACCAACATCATGAAGAAGTGCTGCTGTGATCAGCAGATCTCTTTTAAGAAGCGGATAAGCACTTGCCATATAGTCACAGAGTTTTGTTACGCTTAAAGTATGCTCCATCAGTCCACCGATAAATCCATGATGGACAGTTTTTGCCGCAGAATGTTCTTGGAAAGATTTCAAAAACTCTTTATCTTCTACAAAAAGTTTATTCAGTAGTGCTGACAGGTATCTGTTCTTCACTGTTTTTATCATAGCCAACAGCTGTCCGTACATATCATCTGTACTATTTTCACTGACCGGAAGATAGTCTGCCGGATCGTACTCACCTTCCTGTGCTTTTCGAACTCTCTTAATGTTCAACTGCATAGCTCCTGCAAAAGTTGTCACATCTCCGACTACATCAATATAATCCAATGCATCAAAATCATCGATTCCCAATGAATTCGGATCCCAGATTTTGCCATCCAACACCCCTGTTTTGTCCTGTAAAATCAGATTCTCATATGGCTTTCCGTTCTTTGTCATTGCCGACTGTTTCTGTTTGCAAAGGTAGATTCCGTTAAGGCGGTCTCCCTCATGTAATTCGTTAATAAAACGCATATACTGTTTCTCTTTTCTTTCTATTTTTCTTTGATCAATACATTTAATTCTACATTTACATATGTACCATAGGGATTCTTACGATATACTTCAAGCTTGACTCTTGAGCCTTTGACCAGACTCTGAAGAATCGCCGAATACCTATTCATGGAACTGATTTCTTTTCCGTTCAATGCATGAACAATATCTGCATTCTGTACTCCTGCCGTCATAGCCGGTGAATCTTCTTCCACCGCATCTACATATACGCCTCGTGGAATGTCCAGATTTTCAGACTGATATTTTGAAATCGTTGTACCCTGAATTCCAATATAGCAGATATCCTCACCATTTGCCATACCTTCCAGAAGTGGACGCAACTGTGCTGCTTCAACAGCTCGAATCACGCTGCTGTTTTCATTTTCCTGACTGCAGATGATTCCTACAACTTCACCGGACATATTCAGAAGAATTCCTCCTCCGTCCTCACTTCCTACCATATTTGTTGTAAGCATTCCATATTCTTCATCCGCAATTTTCATGCTGCCCGTTACAGAAGTAACCATACCACTGACCAGTGAGTCATAATCCCCAGTTGGACTACCAATTGCAATAACATCATCCATTTGCTCCATGTTATCTTCCGTGGCAAGTACAGCCTCAGAAATCTCATCTTTTGTAGAATCGTTTAACTCTGTGAATGGAACGCGGAACACATAAAAGCCTGTCCGGACATCTTTCTTACACAGCTGTGCATCTGCCATATCTCCATTTGAAAATGTCACCTGAAAATTTCCTGCATCATTCATTCTGTCGGAATATGTCATGATGTAAAAAGCTTCCGTATTTTTTAGGAAAACAAAACCTTCTTCTTCTCCGTATTTCAAGAACGAATCATCCAGTAGATCTGAATCTGTACCGAGTGCTGCTATTCTCACAAGTGCTCTGCGCGGTGTCTCAGATACTTTTCTCACCTGTTCAGCCCATGTACCCGACTTTTCATCCTCTGCATCTATCTCTGTTGAAGGTTTAGTATTTGCCAGTGCTGTTGAAGTGTTTTCATCCTCTGCTTCATCCACACATGAAGCAGCTGTAACAGATGGTACCAATGTAACATCGGTATACTGTTCCGAATGTTTTCTCAAAGACGGTGCTACTTCTGGCAAAATCAGTGCTGCAGTACCTGCCGCACAGCCACCAAAAATCACTCCACATACTGCTGCTGTCAGGAACTTATGCAACAACATTTTCCTGTCCGCTGGACGCTCTTTTATTGTTTCCTTTATGAAAGGGTAATTCTCCGAAGATGGCTCTTTGTCATTTCGTTTTACCATAAGAATTCTCCTATAAATTCCAACCTGATAATTCGGATTATATTTTAGCAAAATTTTATGAAATTTTTATGAACAAAATTTCACATTTTTCTTTTCATTCCTGTCAAAATCATGTAGAATAGAGACTGGTAAACTAAGCCAATTTAAGCAACGAGGAGTTATTATGAATCAAAAAGCATTAAATGCATTGGAATATCCAAAAATCATAGAAAAACTTACAGAAAAAGCGTCTTCTTATATGGGAAAACAGCTCTGTAAAAACCTGGAACCATCTACAGATCTGGAAACGATTCGCCTGATGCAGGTACAGACAAAAGATGCTTTGACAAGACTATTCCAAAAAGGATCCATTTCTTTTGGAAATGTCAAAGATATCCGTGGTTCTCTGAAACGTCTGGAAATCGGCAGTGCTCTTAGTATTCAGGAAATTCTGGCAGTCTGCGGACTTCTTGAAAACACTTCCAGAGTCAAAACTTACTCTCGTAAAGAACGTAACGATCTTCCTGGTGACTCTCTGGACAGCATGTTTGATGGACTTTCTCCACTCACACCTTTGTCCACAGAAATCCGCAGATGCATTCTCTCCGAGGAGGAAATCAGCGATGATGCAAGCCCTGCTCTCCGCCAGATCCGCAGAAACATGAAGATCACCAACGATCGTATCCATACACAGCTTGCAGGGCTGGTAAACGGCAGTGCCCGCACCTATCTACAGGACTCTGTCATCACTATGCGAAATGGCAGATATTGCATTCCTGTCAAAGCCGAATACAAAGGGCAGGTTCCCGGTATGATCCACGATCAGTCTTCTACCGGCTCTACACTTTTTATCGAACCAATGTCCGTAGTCAAGTTAAACAATGACATGCGCGAACTGGAACTTCAGGAGCAGAAAGAAATCGAAGTGATTCTGGCTGATCTCAGCCAACAGATTGCTACTGAACAGGAAGCAATTTCACTCAATCTTGAACTGATGGTTCAGTTGGACTTTATTTTTGCAAGAGCAACGCTTGCGATGGAAATGAATGCAAGCGAACCTGTCTTTAATGATGAAGGACGCATCAACCTCAAAAAAGCACGTCATCCCCTGATCAACAAGAAAAAAGTCGTTCCAATCGATATCCGTCTGGGTGATGAATTTGATCTGCTTGTTATCACCGGTCCAAACACCGGCGGCAAGACTGTTTCCCTGAAGACAGTCGGTCTGCTCACTCTCATGGGACAATCCGGTCTTCACATTCCAACTCTGGACCGCAGTGAACTTGCTCTCTTCCACGAAGTTTATGCTGACATCGGTGATGAGCAGAGTATTGAACAGTCATTAAGTACCTTTTCTTCCCACATGACAAATATCGTCTCTTTTCTTGGAAAAGCAGACCGTCATTCCCTTGTTCTGTTTGACGAACTCTGCTCCGGAACTGACCCGACGGAGGGTGCTGCATTGGCCATCTCGATTCTCTCTTATCTGCATGAACGCGGAATCCGCACCATGGCAACTACTCATTACAGTGAACTGAAAGTTTTTGCCCTTTCCGCTTCCGGTATCGAAAATGCCTGCTGCGAATTTGATGTAGAAACATTAAGTCCGACTTATCGCCTGCTGATCGGTATTCCTGGAAAAAGTAATGCATTTGCAATTTCTTCCAAACTCGGAATCCCTGAATCCATCATTGAAAAGGCACGCGAACAGATCAATGAACAAGATGAATCTTTTGAAGACGTACTGACCTCGCTGGAAGAAAGTCGTATCACAATTGAGAACGAGCGCACAGAGATTGCACAGTACAAATTGGAAATTGAAACGCTTAAGAAACAGCTGGAAAACAAACAGGAAAAATTGGATGTTCAGAAAGAGCGTATCATCCGTCAGGCAAACGAAGAGGCACATAAAGTTCTTCAGGATGCTAAGGATTACGCTGACCAGACCATGAAGCTTTTCCATAAATTCCATAATGAATATGTAGACACCGCCGCTGTTGAACGTGAACGTCAGCAGCTTCGCCAACGTCTCAACAAAGCAGAACAGAAAATGGCTCAGCCAACCCCAAAAAAGAAACCAAAAAAAGTGCTCACAGCAAAAGATATCCACCTGGGCGATACTGTCCGTGTTCTCAGCATGAATCTCAAAGGTACAGTAAGTACCCGCCCGGATTCTAAAGGTTATCTGTTTGTTCAGATGGGAATCATTCGTTCCAAAGTCCATATTTCTGATCTGGAGCTGATTGATGAACCAGTGATCACCACTCCGTCTCTTTCCAAGACCGGTGCCGGAAAAATCCGTATGTCCAAATCAGCCAGTGTCTCTACGGAAATTAATCTTCTTGGAAAAACAGTCGATGAAGCAGTTGCAGAACTGGACAAATACCTGGATGATGCTTATATTGCGCATCTAAAAACTGTACGAATCGTTCACGGCAAGGGAACCGGTGCACTCCGCAAAGGCGTTCACAATTACCTAAAGCGCCAGAAACATGTAGCCTCTTATCGTCTCGGCGAATTCGGCGAGGGTGATGCAGGTGTAACAATTGTAGAATTCAAAAAATAAGTGAAAGGCGAATACCATGGTAACAAAACAGAAAATCTTAATCGTAGATGACGACAACAACATTGCTGAACTGATTTCTTTATATCTTACAAAAGAATGTTTTGAAACCAGAATTGTAAATGACGGTGAACAGGCTCTGAAAGACTTTGCTTCTTTTCAGCCAGATCTGATCCTCCTGGATCTGATGCTTCCTGGCATTGACGGCTATCAGGTCTGCCGAGAGATCCGTCACACATCTGATGTGCCGATCATCATGCTTTCTGCCAAAGGCGAAACCTTCGATAAAGTACTTGGTCTTGAACTGGGGGCAGATGACTATATTATCAAACCGTTTGATACCAAAGAACTGGTTGCCCGTGTGCGTGCAGTCCTGCGTCGATTCAAAGTACGTCAGCCTGCTGGCAATCCGGATGAAAAATGTGTCAGCTTTCCAGATCTAACAATCAATCTGACAAATTACTCTGTCACATATATGGGAAAACAAATTGATATGCCGCCAAAAGAACTGGAGCTTCTCTATTTTCTGGCCGCATCTCCAAACCAGGTATTTACCCGCGAACAATTACTGGATCATATATGGGGATATGAATATATCGGTGACACTCGTACCGTAGATGTCCACATTAAAAGACTGCGCGAAAAAATTAAAGACCATCCTCAGTGGAGCCTCTCTACTGTATGGGGTATCGGATACAAGTTTGAGGTCAAAAACAAATGAAAAAGAAACTGACAACGGTGTTTTTTACCACATATATACTGCTTGGTGTCCTTGGTTTTTTGCTGGTAACATATGTCGGTTCTCACCTGTTAGAAAATCGCCTGGAAAAATCCATAAGTGCAGATATGTACCAGACAGCTCACCGCATTGCAGAAAATAATCTGGTCAGTCACAACATCACTTCTTCTAATATGGAGGAGATTCGGAACAATCTTTCCCTTGCTGCAAACTATCCTGATACGATCATCTGGATCATCAACAGCAACGGACAGATCATCCTCAGTACACGCAAAGATATCTCACCGGATAATCCAATTAACTTAGAAGGCTTCAACCCAGCCTCCTGGGACAGCAATTACTATCAGATTGGTGATTTCTACGGATATTTTCCCGAGACACATCTCAGCACGATTGCACCAATCACCGAGAATATGACAACGCGGGGATACGTTGCCATTCATTATCTGATGAGTGACTTGTATCAGAACCGCAGCACTCTGCTCTGGATCATTCAGATTTTGTATATTCTCACTTATCTCGGTGTAGCTTTACTGTTTTTCTTGTATATCCGCTGTATACGCAGGCCATTTCAGGAAATCACAAAGGGAGCTTCAGAATTTGCAAACGGAAATCTCTCCTACCAGATTCCTGTCGATTCAGAAAATGAGCTGGGATATCTTGCCAAGAATCTGAATTATATGGCTGATAAACTAAATCGTAACGGTGAATACCAACGACAGTTTATTTCCAATATTTCACATGATTTCCGTTCACCGCTTACTTCGATCAAAGGTTACGTGGAAGCGATGATCGACGGAACAATTCCAGTGGAAATGCAGGAAAAATATTTAAAGATTATTTCATACGAAGCAGAACGTCTGGAAAAACTTACCCGCGGACTTCTGACTCTGAATGAACTGGATATCCAGAAACGTATGCTTCATATCCAGCCCTTTGATATCAACAGTGTGATCAAAGCGACAGCTGCATCCTTTGAAGGCTCCTGTACCAGTCGCAATATTCTTCTGGAACTGATTTTATCCGGAAAGGAACTGATGGCACAGGCAGATATGGAACAGATCCAACAGGTGCTGTATAACCTTTTGAGCAACGCGATCAAATTCAGCCCGGACAATTCCACGATTACACTTGAGACTACCGAAAAAAACGGCAAGATCTTTGTTTCTGTCAAAGATCATGGCATTGGAATTCCAAAGGCAAGTCTCCAGAAAATCTGGGAACGATTTTATAAGATTGACCGATCCCGAGGCAAGGATCAAAAAGGAACCGGCCTTGGTCTGGCAATCGTCAAAGAGATTCTTCATGCACATGGACAACACATCAATGTGATCAGTACAGAGGGTGTTGGAACAGAATTTATTTTTACATTGGAAAAGGCAAAGTAGAGAATTCATCCACTTTGCCTTTTATCGTTTATATTTTTTCTTATTCCCACGTATGGTTATGAAGCTGTCCCTGAAGCTGCATATGATCAAAATGATTCTGCCGCAGTGCCTCATAAAGCACGATTGCCACTGAATTACTCAGATTCAGTGAACGGATCTCATTAATCATTGGGATCCGTACGCAGTTATCTTTATGTTCCATCAGGATTTCTTCCGGGATTCCGGCACTTTCCTTGCCAAACATAATATAACAATCTTCCTCGTATTGCACATCTGTATAAGTCTTCAACGCCTTCGTTGTTGCATAATAAATTTTCGCATTTGGATTCTTTTCCAGAAAATCTTCGTAGTCCAGATATGTCGTTACATCCAGATCTTTCCAGTAATCCATACCAGCTCTTTTGAGTGCCTTCTCACTGAGACTGAATCCCAGAGGCTCGATCAGATGTAGTTTCGTATCTGTTGCAACACATGTTCTTCCTATATTTCCTGTATTTGCCGGAATTTCAGGTTCCAGCAGTACAATATTAAGCTTTGCCATCTTTTCTGTCCTTTCCAGGTATAATTTCCGTCAAATGGAGTCTCGGACGTTCCAGATATCTGGTAATTTCTCCACTGTGAAGCAGACGGTCGTTTCCACTGTCTGCATATCCAATCACAGCTGCATGGATTCCATGTGCCTCTAATTCCCGCACCAGTGCATCTCCCTGTGCAGTGCCAATCAGCACAGATCCCTTCGCCTCCAGTTTATACGGATCCACATCCAGCCGTTCACAGACTTCTATCGTCTCCTGCCGGATTGGAATTCTGCGAAGATCTACATCCATACCAACTCCAGAAGCTTCTGCCATTTTCCACAGACCACTTAAAATTCCACCGTTCTCTGTAAAATACAATGCAGAAAACCCAGCTTCTTTCCAAAATACATCTTCTTCTGAAATCATACAATTTTTCAGTGTTTCCACCCCCATACGGAGAAAACTCTCTGAAAAATATGTTCTGAGCTTATCCCACTCCCGGCAGATCAGTTCCAACGTACCTGATATACCTGTCTCTCCTGCCACCACCAGGTCATCTCCCGGATATATTTTTCCTGTAATTTCCGCCTGCAGTGCTTCTAACGCCTGCTGTCCTAGTTTCATACTCTTCCTCCAGTGTTCTAATTTCCAGTTCTCCTTTTATAATAAAATAGAAAGAACACTTGGTACAACCATCGCAAGAACCAGTATCACTGCGATCACCGCTGTAATAATTTTTCTTTTTTTCGGGTCAAACATTCCCATCTTCGTCCTCACCTCTCCTATTTTCAAAAATGCCTCAGCATTTTTATTGCTCGCCACCTGCAGAGGTGTGAGTCATCTCACATCTGATATAATCAACTTTTTCCACTTAGCCATTTATAACTGAACAACCTCTGTATATGCATTATTCGACAATGGATCACGTTTCTCATAATCAAACAAAATCACCGTTCCATTCTCAAACACTTCAATATGTGCTGTTTTGGAAACCTGGTTATTCTTCCGGTAGTTCCATACTGCTGTCTCATACTGTTTCTGATCCGGAGCAAATACAGGGCGCTTCTTAAGTTTTTCTCTCAGGTAAAGATCATACAACATTTTCTGTGCAGCTACTTCTGTCGGAACATCTGTTTCTTCTTGCAGATATTCCAAAAGTATCTCATAACGCCGCATCCTGGAATGCGAGATCTCACTGTAACCTTTTTTCTCATAAAAAGAACCCAGTTTCTCGTAAAAAGTAAAAGCATCCTTTTCAAACGGTACCAAATATTCCAGTGTATGCCAAAACTGACCACTATTATAATACACTTCTACCATACTTTCCACCATTTTTAATTTTAGAACTTCTCCATAGGTAAGCCAGTTCGTGGAAAGCACTTCATATGGTTCTTTTTCTTTATAAACGATCCCGTAGACTTCGGCCTCTTTCTGCATCAGCGAGCCTTTCAGAACTTTCAGGAATCCAAGCTGAAGCTGATCCGGTTTCATCCGGTATACATCATTAAATGATTGATGAAAAGTATCATAATCCTCATACGGAAGCCCTGCAATCAGATCCAGGTGCTGATGGATATTTCGGAAACTGTGAACTCTGTTTACACAATGTTCCAGTTTTTTCAGATCCATATGTCGATGAATAGCCCGAATCGTCTCCGGATTCGTTGACTGCACACCGATTTCCAGCTGAATCAGTCCAGGGCGCATCTGTGACATCAGCTCCATCTCTTCCTCTCGAAGGAGATCTGCGGAAATTTCAAAGTGAAAGTTTGTCACACCATTATCATGTTCCAGAATATATTTCCAGATTGTCATAGCATGTTCATGTTTACAGTTAAAAGTACGGTCCACAAATTTCACCTGTGGAACTCTGTGATCCAGGAAAAACTGCAATTCTTTTTTGACCAGTTCCAAATCCCGGAAACGAAGTTTCTTATCTATGGAAGACAAACAGTAGCTACAGGAAAACGGGCATCCCCTGCTGCTCTCATAATAAATGATTCTGTTCTCAAATTTCTCCAGATGCTCATAAACAAATGGAATTGCACTTAAATCCATCAGTTCCCGCCAGCCGTTATGAATGATCTTATCACCAGTTCTGTATGCAATTCCCGAAATTTCTTCAAGGCTGTCTTTCCCATCTATGTAAAATTCCAGAAGATCATGAAATGTCTTTTCGCCTTCTCCTACCATAACTCCGGTCATCTCCGGCATTTCTGTCAGGAATTTTTCAGCATCGTAAGAAACCTCCGGACCGCCTGCCCAAAAAGCTGTTTTTGGAAGTATCTTAACAAGATCACGAATCAGTTCCCGTACAAAAGAAATATTCCAGATATAGCAGGAGAAGCAGACAACGTCTGCTCCACTGCTGTAAATATCTTTCAGTATCTCATCCTTTGGCTGGTTGATCGTATACTCCCTAAGAATCACATGCTCATCATAATCAGATGAATATGCTTTCAGATCATACACTGCCAGATTTGAATGAATATATTTTGCATTGCATGCTGCAAGTAAGATTTTCATGAATATACTAAACCCTTCCTGCTGTTATTCATCCAGAAGTTTCTTAAGGTCTTCTTTGGATGTCAGTCCAACCAGACGATGTACTTCCTGTCCGCCTTTAAAGATCAAAAGAGTCGGAATGCTCATAACCTTAAACTGCTGTGCAAGCCCCATTTCCTGGTCCACATCGATTTTGCCTACATTATAACCTTCTTCTGCCAGTGCTTCCACGATTGGGCCCTGACGCATGCAAGGTCCGCACCAGGTTGCCCAGAAATCAAGCAGGATTGGTTTTTCTGATTTTAAAACTTCTTCTTCAAAATTTTGTGATGTGATTGTTTTTGCCATACTAATTCTCCTTTTCTGTATATACTATTATTCAGTATTTTTACTTTGATATTTTATTCATTTTGTTATTTTTCAGTCTGCTGCCTTTTTTCTCTGACGAACATATTTACCGGCATTGATTCCCGCCATACTTCCCTCATAGACTGCCTTGGATACCTGCAGGAGTCCGCCTGTACAGTCCCCCGCCGCAAACAGACCCGGAATCGTTGTCTCCATCTCAGAATTGACTCTGACATTTCCTTTATCTGTCAGTTCCGCGCCCATCTGTCGTGCGATCTCAGTACTGCCGGCAGTCCCCAGTGCCACAAACACCCCGTCTGCCGGATAAAATGATTCCCTGTCTTCATTTTCCATTGAAGCAACATCATGTTCCATCCGAATACCCGAAACGGTATCTCCACCCTCGATTGCCTGAATTTTCATTGTGTTCACTGCAATCGGATGTTCTCTTGAAAACTCCGGTTCTCTGCCATTTGTATATATTGTCACTGATGAAGTTACATTTCGCAGTTCTTCCGCCTCATGAAGTGCAAAATCACTGTTTCCAATTACCGCCACATCGCGGTTTCTGTAGAAAAACGCATCACAGATTGCACAGTAACTGACACCCTTGCCTTCAAATTCCCGAATTCCCGGAATATTCGGTGCAGACCGCTTTCCGCCTGTTGCCAGAATCACACTTACTGTATCAAAGTTTCCAGCAGTCGTCTGGACTGTAAATGTATCAAATCCATTAATTCCAAGCACCTGTGCATCAATTATGCGAATGCCCAGAGCCTTTGCCTGTGCAACTCCTCTCTCATAAAGTTCTTCTCCTGAGAGTGGTCGTTCCAGACCATAATAATTTTCAATTTTTTCTGCTTTTGCCAGTGCTCCGATTCCATTGTTGAGCAACAGTGGGGTTAAATTACCTCTGGCAGCATACAGTGCCGCAGATATGCCTGCCGGACCTGCTCCGATAATAATTATATTTTCCATTTTATCACCTGAATTTCCCATTGCTTTATAATATACACCATTCTTTTGAAAATTTCAGCTTTTATTCTTCCAATTTTCTCTTTCTATTATACTGGACTATTGTTATTTTCTCAAGAGAATTTGTCTTATATAACTTTTTTGATACATAGTTTTTGCTGTTTTCTTAATTTTTTTACTGTTTTTTCTGTAATTTTTGTTACAATTATGATATATTTTTACTATGTTATGCTTGATTATAAACAAGGAGTTTAATCATCATGAGAAGTTTTGAATATTACACACCTACAAAGGTGATTTTTGGAAAAGATACACATCTAAAAATTGGTGAATTATTAAAAGATTATAACTGCCACAAAGTACTGATTCATTATGGCAGCGAAAGTGCTGTAAAATCCGGTCTGATTCACGAAATCAGTAAGTGTCTCACTGAAGCAGGAATCGACTTTGTCACTTTGGGCGGAGTTGTCCCAAACCCACGTCTCTCCAAAGTACGAGAAGGTATCTCACTCTGTCAGAAAGAATCTGTGGATTTCATTCTGGCTGTCGGTGGTGGAAGTGTTATTGATTCTGCAAAAGCCATTGGCTATGGTGTTGCCAATCCATGGACCGATGTCTGGAATTTTTTTCTCAAAACAGAGATTCCAAACGCCTGTCTTCCAATCGGCGCTATCCCTACGATTGCCGCTTCCGGAAGCGAAATGAGCGGTTCCTGTGTCATTACAAATGAAGATGGTTGGTTAAAACGTGGAAGCACCCGCAGTGACCTCTGTCGCCCGAAATTCACTCTGATGAACCCACGACTCACCTATACTCTGCCGGAATATCAGACCGAAAGTGGCTGTGTAGATATTCTTCTGCATACCATGGAACGTTATTTTGTCAACATCGAAACCATGGAGATCACTGACAGTATCAGTGAATCCCTGATGCAGACCGTTATTTACAATGCACGAATCCTGCTGAACGAACCTGGTAACTACAATGCAAGAGCAGAGATCATGTGGGCAGGAAGTCTTTCTCATAACGGATTGACCGGCTGTGGAACTGGTGGTGGTGACTGGTCCTGTCATCAGCTTGAACACGAACTTGGCGGACTTTACGATGTTACTCATGGTGCTGGTCTTGCTGCACTCTGGGGAAGCTGGGCACGTTATGTTTATGATGCCAATCCGGAGCGTTTCGCACAATTTGCCACCAACATCTTCGATATTCCATGTTTTGCTGATTATGAAAATACAGCACTCGCCGGTATAGAAGCAATGGAAGACTTTTTCCGTTCAATCCATATGCCGACCAACCTTCATGAACTAGGTCTGGATCTGACCGACGAACAGATTCATGAACTGGCTTTCAAATGCAGTTTTGAAGATACACGTACCATTGGCGTTTTCAAACAGTTAAACATGAAAGACATGGAAAAAATTTACGCCATGGCAAGATAAATGATTTTACCTTTACTGATCACCAGATGATTAAAGGCAGGATATCCTGAATTTTCAGGTTCCTGCCTTTTGTTTATTTTATCAAATATACTTCTGTATCATATGTACCTTTAGCCTCGCCCTCAGCATGCGTTGCAACATAAATATCGATACGATTTTTCTTGATTGCACCACCACAGTCCTCTGCAACATAAACCTGTCCGTTGATCACTACTTTGCTTCCATACGGAATCACAGATGGATCTACTGCAATCGTATGATTGGTAGTTGCCGTTACGCCAGTCGATGTAATTCCATTGGAATATGGTCCGCAACAGATACTGCACGGACAGTAATGTGTAATCTTAAATACGCCTAGATCCTGCAGATTTGCGTCTGAAGATGCCGCAACCGGTGTTCCGATCTGAACTCCGTTTTCTACTGAAACACCTGGGTCCACATCCTCCAGTGCATCTGCAAATACGCCCTCTCCACTGCTTTCATGGAGTGTTCCCGCATCTTTATCCTTATCAATTGTATCTGCTTCTTCTGTCACCGCATCCGGAAGGTCCAGACAGCTTGTTGGAATATAACCTTCTGCCTCTGTTCCATCATCATTCTGATAAGTAATCCGGCTCCATACTCCATTAACTGTTCCCGTCTGTTTCACTTCATCCAGCTGAAGAACTTCCCCTACTTCTTCCCCATCTTTCCGGCTTGGATAATCCAGTACCGTAGCATCACTTTTTACTTCAACATCTTTATCTGCAGGCTGAATCTGATCCGTATCACTGAGCATCTGATTCTGAATGTATCCAATAACTTTGCTTTCATTTACTTCACAGGATACTTTGCTCCATCCATTATCACAGACTGCACTTCTCTCCAATGTATCACCCAATGCAACGTCCCCCATTTTTTCGCTGGATTCGCCTGGTTTTGAATAGATTCCGGCATTTTTGGCTGCAACATACACGGTATCCTGTATAGCTGCAACATTAACTGAATTGCCGCTTCCATCCTCTGTTGAAAATGCCTGAAAAATTTTATTGTCTTCCTTATCAGCTTCTGTAACTGCCTGATAATCCTGTACCGCACCATACACCAGCGGTACATGACATGTCAAAGCAGTCCCCAGTAAAACTGCACATACCTTTTTTTTCACAGGTTTTCACCTCATCTCTATAACTTTACGTTTCCCCATCTCTTACTCTGGCTTATTTTAGCACATGAAACGCATGATTTCAAATTTACACAGTTTTTTCACGAAATTTTAACAGGCTTTTTATTGTTCGTACTTATAAAAACTTATACCGACATTTACCCGTAAATACAGCATTTTTGAAATTTAGCAATTTTCCTATGTCTTTATAACTCAACATATTTTAGCATAATTCTGCGTTCAATTATGCTAAAAGTATGCTAAATTATGCTAGAATCAATTTGCCTTTTCCGTAGCCTTCTCAACAGCCTCTCGTACTTCTTGTTCATCGTGTACGTGTGTATAGATGCGGAGCGTCGTTTCTATATCGGCATGTCCCATCAGATACTGCAACACTTTAGGCTGCACACCAGCTCTTGCCATATTTGTACAATATGTATGTCTGCAGACATGAGGTGTAATGTGCGGAATTTCATAATCAGGATTTTGCTTCCGGAACTTATGTTCCAGATTTTTAAATATCGATGACCAATCACTTCCATTGGTCGGACGTTTTCCATTTTTAGTTACAAAGAAAAATCCACTGTATCCCTCGACAACAGGCTGTATTCTCCTCTTCATCACCAGAACTTGAAGTGCTTTTAGATGATCCGCTACATCATCAGTCAGCGGTAAAACTCTTTTTCCACGTTCTGTCTTTGGAGTGTCGATATAATCGTCACTCCCACCCGGAGCAGTAACCAGCTGATGAGAAATCGTTATTGTCTTTTTTCGAAAATCGACATCCTGCAAAACAAGTCCACACAACTCAGAAATACGAAGTCCGGTGTGAAACAATATGTATATAGGACTATAATAACGACCTAAAAGGCTATCATTTTTGATAAAATCAAGAAATTTATTCATCTGCTCCTCTGTCAATGACGGTGTTTCTCCCAATGTTCCCTTAATTAATTTTGAAAAACTAAAAGCCATCGGATTTGTCATAATCAGCCGATCCTCATAAGCATTCCTAAATGCTGGGAAGACAATACCTTTAACCATCAAAAGATTACTGTAGGTGGCACCGTTTTCAGCGAAATCGATAAAAAAATTTTTGGCATCTGTAATCTGAATATCGACAATTTTCTTTTTACAAAATGCTGGATTCTTTTTCAGTAACTTTAAAGCATATTTATGATTTTTTGCAGTGCTGCGCTTGACACTCGATTTCCTGATTTTCAGATAATTCTCTACCAGTTGCTCAACAGTCATGTTATTCGCGTTGACATTTGCATTGATAAGTTTTTGAATCTCCAGCTCCTGTTCTCGGAGAGACACGCATTCTCTTTTTCCGGTAGGAAGCCGATCCGTCTTTTCTAGCCTCCAGGAATAGAAAGACTTTTGCTTCCCGTTTACAGTGTAACTATAGCGGTATCTGCCGTCAGGCTGCTGTGTTTCGCCAGTACGCAAAACTCGACCTTTTTTATCTTTTCTTTTTACGTTTTTTGTGTTATCATTTTTCATATAAATCATCACCCTTATCATTTTTAGAATGAAAAAGGGCATTGAGCACGATTTCATTTTATCAGCTCAGTGCCCTTTTGTCATTATTCAAATCGCATTTGTTTCGTTCAGCCATTCGGCAAATTTTTCACGTTTGAATAACAATTTGACACCGTTGTAGATTACAAATCCGGTATCTCTGTTTTCATCGGCGATCTGCTGCAGTTTTCTTTCTCCAATGTTGAAATACTGCGATGCTTCTGACAGGGTCAGCGCATAGCGTAACCATAAGGGCACTTCGTTATTTTTCATATTAATACCTCCATTTCTCAAAATTCTTATTTCGGTATTAATATGTTATTTTTTTTGTAAAACAGCAAAAAATCTCGTATCTATCCATATCTTTTCATATTTACTCCATTTCTTTCATATTTTATCAATTTTTTTCTGTTTTTAATCATTTTCCCAATAAATAATAATCCCTTCTATTTTCAATTCTAATTTTTGTGCTATACTGTTTATAGCTTAATTTATTCAAAGGGGGATTTTGATGAATTATTGTATAGTAATGAAATATTCAGCAAAGGGAAATTGCTATATTGTGACCGTTCCAGATCTGCCGGGTTGTATGGCAGATGGAAGAACGCCTAATGAGGCATTTGAAAATGTGAAAAATGTGATTACAGAATGGATAGATACGGCAAAGGCAGCAGGGAGGGAGATACCGGAACCATCTTTTGGTCTGAATAATTTTTAAGGGACAGCTTTTTAAGAGCCGTCCCTTTTTCTATTTCTTCTATATTATTAAAAGAAGATGAAATCTATAATACGATGTAGCAAGGATTGATGTTGTTGTGTCGCTACCTGTTGAAACTCGTCCTGTTGCTGTCTCATTTCCTCGAATTGTCTTTGTTGGAAATCATTCTGCTGTTGCTGGAATAACTCCTGTTGCATTGCGTCCTGTTGGCAGTACAGGTCATTCATAGAAAAATCATCAAAGCCACCGCCAAAACCAAAATCATCAAACATCTCTCATACCTTCACTTGTTATTATTGTAGGCTCCGGGATCAGGATACCTTCCTCAATTGCTGCAGTTATCCAGGCGCGTTTCGCGTCCTCGATCATTGCCGGAACATCCTGCCATCGTTGACAGCAGGTGATACATCCGGGTAAATCTGGGATAGATACAGTATAGCCGCCCTCGATTGGATCCTCTGTGATTAATATAGGATATTTTACGCTCATACTCCTATGCCTCCATTTTTGTACTGGTGAGCCAATCTGTAAAATGTGGTCCTGCTAAGTCCTGTCAGTCCCATCGCAGCCGCTGCGGTAATCTCTCCTCGCGTCCAGCGTTGCATTACCTCGCTGTAATTGGCTGGCAGCTGTACTTGTGGCCTGCCGTAGTTTTGCCAGGCCGGCTTATCCCGAATCCGGTCAACACCCTGTTTTTGTCGTTTTTGCGTGCGTTCTATCTCTTGGCTGATTGTATAATCCAGGGTACTTATTACGGTATCCAGAATCATATTACTAATTTCCGGATTGCCACGAGAATCAATTGTGGTTGTTGGAATGTCCACGATTTTTACGCGGATGTTATGAGCTCTATAATATTCCAACTCACTCTTTGCACTTCGTTTTCCGCCAAGAGCCTCTAGATCGTAGACGACCAGTGTGTCGCCTGATTTCAGTAGGTGGTTTTTGAGGTGCTGATATTCTTCACGTTCCGGTATTTTGCCATGAAATCGTTCGATTATGGTATTGTCGTCAGTTGCTCCTACCGCCTTTAATTTTTTACGATGTGTTGCTGTGCGGTATGTAGATATGTAATAGTATGTTTTGCCTACATTACTAATAGATCCTCCTAGTTGTTAATTTTCTTAATATCAGACGCTTCCTTTGGTGATGCCGTATGTAGTAGGATTTGTCCGGCCACCAGATCATATGAAATGGTGGACTTTTTGGAATATTATTGCCGGGTTACTATAATTAGCAGAGTGTTATTTCTGTTAATGCGAAATCCGGGTCACTATCTGTTGAGATGCGGATAGTTCGCGGTCGTTCCTGCTGACTGACAGAGTTTCTTCTTATTATGTGTTGTAATGTAATATTAACTGTCCTGTTTGCTTCTTCTGGGGTTAACCCAACGTAATTTACAAGCGCAAACTCCGTTTTTTCAAGGACCTCGTCAAGATTCCTTTCAACTAATTCGCTCAGATAACAAATCTCATTTTCCGGCATGTGGGCACTCCTTCCTTTTTTGCAGGTTTGCAGGGGATCTCTAGGCTGGTAATAATTACAGGCTGTTAATTTTGATTAATGACCTGTAATTTTTTATTAACTCAGAGCGTGTAGTCAATGCTGCGCATTCTCTTTTGACGCTAAAAACTGTTGATTATATTACAAACTCTTATTTTTATGTTTCATCTCGTAAGTGATTTTTATCCAAAATTATTTTAAGAGCCGTTGATCTTATTTAATGGTAACCGTACTCTATATATATTATAAGGGTACGGTTACCATTAGAACTTTTTGTACCATAAAATCAACAATCATTAATGAGCTCTTGAACGTTAGATTTTCCTAAAAGTAGGACCGGTTAGAGACATAATTTTAAGAGCTTGTAAAATAAATCTGCGGTTTGTAGCATCAAAACAAACGCTTCGCGTTGATTACTACGCTCTTTGAGTTGATAATTCTATAAGCCGTTAAAAAGAAATAATAGCTTATAAGATGTATCAACTTAGAGCTCCCCGACAGGATCTCATTTTTAGTTTAAAGGTACTTTTTCTGGAAAAACTTTGAAACATCGAGCCGATTTTCACGACCCGTTTATATAACAGGGAGAACGAACATCTCCTTCAGATCTGATAATATTATTATAACAGACTGTCCCAAAAAGTCTATTGGCACACTATCCAAAAGCTATTGTATACACAATTCCATAAATTCATTTAATAAACTGACAATATCGTTCAAATTCCTATAAGAACAAGTGCATACAAAGTTTTATGCTATAAAAGCATTTTTGTTGTGAAATCTGCACAAGAATTTGTCGCTCCTCCTCTCTTTTTGTCTTAAAAATCATTCGTCATTTTGCACAACGAAATATTCAGATATCTGAATAAAAATTGAAGTATCCCAAAAAGCATTCCAAAAGTAAAAGTGACGAAAATACTATTTATCCACATAAATGCTGTATTTTCAAGGGTTTCTATGATACCATTTCCACATAATCATACAGAAAAGAGGTGTTGTGCAAAATGACCAATAAAATTGATTATGGCGAATGGAATCCGGACAGGCTTGAAACGGATGACGAAGATCTGAGGAGGACTATCTACGCCTATTACTGCAACAAAGGTTATCCGGATGACCTTCAATGCATTATTGATAATGCAGCGCATATAATAGCGGCTGACAGGTCTATGGACGAACATAGGATCGGAGATATGTTAATGACTGCCGCTGGCGCAGCTGACATCTGGGCATTCTGGGAAGGGTTCAAGGCCTGTACAGATATTATGACCGGAAATCTTTTTCAAAGAATTTTTATGTACCAAGATGATGAGGAAACTAACAATGAATGATACCAGCGATAATCTGGACAAAAAGAAGTATCTCCGCGACAGAAAAAAGGCCGATGTCGGGAACCTGATGGATATCATAGTTGCAAAACTCAATGAAGGCTGCACTTACAGCTTTGTCGCCACTGGATTAGGAGAATGGCTTCATTACATAATATCGCCAGACGAAATACGCGATCTGACAAGTGATGAGCCTCTCCTTCTCCCTCTTTCAGAAAGAAAGAAAAATGCAGAGAGAAATATCTATTGTCACGATTTAAAAATCATCAAAAATTTTGACACCGAATACCTGCATCGCAAATATGGCTACAGTTATCAGCAATTGAACCGCATATTCAGAACTTTCATGGACGGTTGTCAGCGTGGCGAGCAAGCCGCGGCTTTGATAACACAAGTTCATTACGAATATATAACCATGAGCGAGGCTTATAACAAACTAACTAACGAGCTTGGTTATGCACCAGAAGATGTTATACGGGTTGTCGAAAAGATGAAAGGCCTATTTGAATCCCTTGAAAAGGAAGTGACAAAATGACCGATAAAGAAAAGGCTGCCTATCTCCGCGGTCGCTGGGACAAAGCCAAGGAAGTCGTACAGGATCTATATTGTAATCACGGCGGGAATAGCCATCCTGTTTACGACTTTTTCCAAGACTCTGATATCAAATATGAAGATATCATCGGATGGAAAATGGAAGCTCAGCAACATCTGGAGCAGAAAGCTATAGAAAAACGCGCGAAAGAAATCGCTCTCCGCCTTTTACGCGCCGGCATGGATCCAGCCGCCACCAAAGCCAGTATCAAAGAATGGTTTTGTGTAGATTTGTCCGATTCCGCCTTTGAATACCTGGTAGGACAGGTAGAAATAGAGAAAAATTTTTCTAAAATCGCTGATGCGATAGAAGGGAGACCTGGAAATGTCAATCAAAAAAACGAATGAGTCTGTTGATAGTATAGACATTATGAAGATTTCTCAAGAACTAATCTTGAAAAATAGGACAGTATACAAACATCTTGCTGCTGATATCCCCGTTCAGCAAATCCTGGATGAGATCATCCCTCAATTAATCAGTTTGTACAAAGGTCACGTTGTCCAAATTATTCAATTTGAAAATGATCTGGCATACATTAACCTGGCTGTTCTGTTTGATGACTCATACACCCTGACTATGCATCAATCTAAAATCGGGAAAAGCCGCAAACTGATGCATGCCATAAATGAGAAATACGGACCTGCTACTCTCACTATAATTAATTACAGGTATGACGACGTGCAAGACCCAGAGAAAAACAGCACTCATCTTTATAAGGCACGGAGTGGTAAGGCGATTTGGACCCGCAAGGAAACGGAGGGTGTCGATGAGTAGCGCATGGGAGATCTTCCGGCATGCATGGGAGCATGGTTTCAATGTTGGATATCTGCAGGGTTATATACCGTTTATATTTACTCTAAATCGTTATTATTATTTTTCCTCCAATGGAATTGAACTGGAGGATGTGTATAGAAAACTAGCAGACGAAGGCTTTTTTGATTGGTATTTAGACAGGAATGTACTTTGGAAAAGGGAGGAAAATAAAGAAAATGAATAAAGAAAAAGAAAAAACTGCTGAGGAGCTGGCGTATTATGTAAAGTCGGACCTGGATATAGAAAACATTGTCAATACATTTAAAAGTAATCTGCAGGAATTGGATTATGGTAATCGCGTCGCGGCTATCAAAAAGGCCATCGAACACCTGAATCAGGGTTGCACCGTTAATTACGTTGTAGACGGACTCCGCGAATGGTACGGTATAACTATGGATCCAGACGAATTGAAGAACCTTCTGCTCCAATCAAAAGATCTATTGCCAGAGGAAGAACGAAAGAAAAATATCGATAAAAGCCTGCTCACCATAGAAAGACCGGAGGACGGCAAGAAAATTGATCTGGCTTATTTACAACATAAATACAAAAAGGGATATCCCTATATAGATGATCTATATAGAGAAAATATTTTTCCTTATAGCGGCAGCGATCTCTGCGAGGCTTTGTATTTTCAGGCAGTCTGCAACCTGTGCAAAGATCGCAAAGAAATTGATGAGTATTTTGAAAATCTGAAAAGGGAACGAGAAGCTGCCCGAAAAAAGGAAGAACAGCGTATTTAATAAGATATACAGAAAGAGACTCGGAAGCGGGTCTCTTTTTCCGTATCCTCCAAAATCGCCCCAAAACCCCTAATATCACCTCAAAACCTATCAATATCATTCAAAAACCTGCCAAAATCGCACCAAAACCATTTTCTTCCCGACATACATGTCGGGAACATCAGCTACCGCTACCCTAATTATATCACATACAGCATTTTTAATTACCACTTATGCCTTATACGGCATTATCGGCTCTTACTTATGCCACATAGGGCATTATTGGTACTTACTTATGCCTTATACGGCATTTTTAATTATCAATTATGCCTCATACGGCATAAACAACTCTTTCTAAAATATCACTTATGCCGTATGCGGCATTAATGGCTTTTGGCTATGCCGTATTTGGCATTTTCTATTTTTTCTCAATATCATTTCTGATATATCTCATTTCAAAAAATCCATATTTTTCTAAAATAGATCTTCTTTAAAAAGATTTTGCGCGCCGTCCTTTTTCTAAAACAGCGATTTTAGGATGAGTATGATCCGATCTCTTAAAAGTCTCAACTTTTACAGGAAAATCAGGATTTCTAAAAGTTGGCAGCAGGATTTGAGAAAAATTGCCCGGAAATCAAACAAACCTAACTCAAATCAGTATAAACATTGCTATTTTCCCAACTTTTATTGTCCTAAATTCCAACTTTTATGAAAAAATGTCAACTTTTTGTTCTAAAAAAACAAGTGATTTTCCTAGAAGAGAGCAACTTTTACTACCCTAAAAGTTGACACTTAAAAGTTTGGTTTTATTTCCAGAAAAAGGAAAAAGTTGATAGAGTAAAAGAAATCCCCACCGGATATCCGGCGGGGATAAAACATTATTCGAAGGTTACATCTACATCAGAAACCGCATTGGTTTCTTCCTCTGGGGAAAGTTCAAATTCCTCAGTCTCTTCTGTCTCTTCCTGCTGTCCGGCATCTGCTGTTTCTGCAGAATCTGTGATATTGACTGCGCCTGTGGAACCGTCTGTGAAGGTATCTTCTATTGCAACTGGTTCTGATGCGGACATATCCGCCTGTACATCAGTAGTGTTTTCCATACCATAACTTAAACCAAAGTGCTTACAGATATCATAATACTGATTTGATGGAACAATTGTCATTTTAAGAGAATTACTTATCCATGTTTCGGTAGTACTGTTCTGCTTATTGCTATTAGCAATATTTACTTTCTGCTGTTCATATGGATATGAGTTCATATCAACTATCATAGAAGTAAGATTAATACCAGCAGCATTTTTGTATTGAACAACTGCTACTGCTCCGTAAACTTCATCTGAACGGGTCTGGTTCTGAGCATGAGGTCTGTCATAAAAGAATTCTGTAGCTGCGTTGCCAAGCTCTTCACCTGTAGCTTCCCATCCGGAGCCACCATATCCATTCTGACTGTAGCCATGAGAAGCGAGTGGATTAACTGTTGATTTCTCTTCATTTGTCCATCCGCCAAGAATTTCACAAATAATATTTCTTCCACCTCTTGCTGCAGCGTTCTGGAATGCGGATTCATCCCACGTTCTGGCTGCTACTTCTGGAAAATCCTGACTGATAGCAGGTCTTTTTGATTTATCCTGACGAAGTTCATTTAATACGTTGAATGCTGTTTTTGACGCTGTATTATCAATAGTAAGTCCACTCAGGATCTCTTCATAAGTATAATCACCTACATGGTAGGTTGTGGAATCCGTCAGGATCGTCTGTCCATCCATCTCTGATGGATGTTTTGTTTTGGCTGTGATGGTTACATATCCTGCTTTCTTTCCTGTTACTTTTCCATTTTCGTCAACTGTGGCGATTGACGGATCACTGGTAGTAAAGATTACATCAGAAATACTGCCATTTCCCATGGTTTCAATTTTCAGAGTACAGTCTTTTGTTTCACCGATACCGATATTCTTCTGTGTGATCGCTTCATTACCTGTAATAGATGGATAATATATGCTGTCGATCTCTGTTGTACGGACTTTGATATGGTACTTATAAGTAGCTGTTAAACAGTCATCTTTTGTTCCGGCTGCAGAGAAAGGCGTCTTTGAAGTTGCAGTGATTCTTACGTCTCCTGCAGATACACCGGTAATGGTTCCATTCTCGTCAACGGTGGCAACTGCAGGATTACTGGAAGTAAAGACAAAGTCTTTTAATGTTGTATTTCCGGTTGCCTCCCATTTAAGGGTACTTTTCTTTGATTCTCCAACATATATAACGTTGGTTTTTGCTGTTTCTTCAAAATACATGCTTGTTACATAAGAGATTTCTGGCTGTGGAACTTCTGTTGGCTTTGGTGCCTCTGTAGGATCTGGTGTTTTCGTTGGTTCTGGTGTTGCTGTCGGTTCTGGAACTTTCGTTGGTTCTGGTGTTTCCGTTGGCTTTGGTGTTTCCGTCGGATCCGGTACTTTTGTTGGCTCTGGCGCTCTTGTTGGTACTGGGGTTGCCGTTGGTTTTTGTGCCTCAGGTTTCTTTGTAGGAGTCACCGGTTTTACCGGTGCTTTATTCACTACTTTAATTATGATTGTCTTGGATGCCTTATTATATATTCCAGATGTCTTAGCTGAAACCGTAATCTTCGCTGTGCCAACCTTAAGCGCCTTCAGATTTCCCTTCTTATCAACTGTTACAATCTTTGTATTTGAGCTCTTATAGGTGAGTCCCGTCTTTGCCTTTGCTCCCAGGTTCTTGTTCTGTCCAGCTGTCAGATTCTGGTTCACAACAGCAATGCTCTGATTTTGCTTTACAACTTTAACTGTAATAGTTTTCTTTACAGTTTTGTACTTTGACTTCTTTGCTGTAATGGTAATCTTTGCTGTACCTGCGCTCTTACCTGTGATAACGCCCTTAGAATTGACCGTGGCGATCTTCTTATTGGAAGTCTTATAGCTGAGCTTCGCCCCTTTCGTTGCTTTCGCATTAATCTTTACGGTCTTTCCTGCATACACTTTTTTACTGGATGCCTTTAATGTTATCTTCTTTGCAGCGGCTTCTACAGTCGTTGTAAGTGCTGGGACTTCAATTCCTGCTGTAGTTGGTATCATACCAGCCGACATAGTCAATACCATAGCAACTGCAAGTGCCTTTAATTTGTTATTTTTCATACCTTTCATCCCCTTGATATTTTAATTCATTATTCTATTATCTCATCTACATCAGAAACCGCATCTGTGTCTTCCTCTGGGGAAAGTTCAAATTTCTCAGTCTCTTCTATCTCTTCCAGCTGTCCGGATTCTGCTGTTTCGGCAGGGAATGTGCTATCAACTGTACCCGTGGAACCGTCTGTGAAGATAGGGGTTTCATTTTCACCAACGGAAGAAGCTTCCTCTATTGAGTTCAGCCATTTATCGTCATTGATATCTAAATTAAAATGATTACAATAATCATAAAACTGATTTTCAGGCATTTTACTGGAGCTTAAAATACCATCTAATAAAAAACGTTCACTTGAGCTTGCCTGTACAATCATGGAGGTCAGGTTAACACCTGCTGCATTTTTATACTGCACAACCGCAATCGCTTCATATTTATTTTCAGGATCCGTTTCATTTCCGAAATGTCCGATATCTTCAAAGAATACAGAAGCTGCATTTCCAAGATCCACGCCTGTTGACTCCCAACCAGATCCACCGTATCCATTAAACGCCCCTGGATGAGAGGCTAATGGATTGATTGTAGACATTTCATCTTCGCTCCATCCGCCAAGCATAACACATACAATGTTTCTTGAAGCTCTTGCTGCTGCGTCTCTCAAAAGCCCATCAGACCATTCCCTTGTCGGATAACTCGGATAATCTTTAAAGAAATTTCTGTGATTTGGGTTCTGTCTGAGGTCGTTCATTACCTCGTGAGCTGCCTGTCCTGCTACGGTATCCATGGTCAGTCCATTCAGAATCTCTTCATAAGTATAATCCCCGACATGGTAAGTAACAGAATCTTCTTTGTAATAAGTACCAGTCTGCTCTACTGGAAGTTTTGTCTTTACTGTAAATGTTACATATCCTTTTGAAACACCAGTGATATTTCCATATTTGTCAATCGTGGCTACAGACGGATCACTGGATGAAAAAGTCAGATATTTTTCTGCTTTTTCCGGATCATATTTACTGATACCAGTATTTGGGTTGATTGTCTCACCAATGCCGACATTTCTTCCTTTTTCCACTACATTTTCAGGATCTTTAAATCCAACACCATCTTCATATTCATCGTTATACTGAACTTTCACGGTATATCTTTTGGAAGCACTCAAACATGCACCCCCTGCTGCAAAAGGAGTTTTGGATGTAACTGTGATAGTCACTTTTCCTGCTTTTAAAGGAGTGATGGTTCCATTTTTATCAACAGTTGCAACGGAATCATCACTCGAATCATAAGTAAAATCATTCCTTGTAGTTTTGCCTGTGGATTCCCATTTTACATTACAGTCTTTAGGCTCTCCTACATACAGAGTATCATCTGCAGTTTTTTCAATATAAAGAGCTGTTACATAGGATACTTCCGGTCTAGGCGTTTCTGTCGGTGTAGCTGTTGGCATCGGAGCCGCTGTAGGCTCCGGAATTTTTGTTGGCTCTGGTGTTGCCGTTGGTTCTGGTGTTGCTGTCGGTTCCGGTGCTTTTGTTGGTTCTGGTACTTTTGTCGGTTCCGGTGCTTTCGTTGGTTCTGGTGCTTTCGTCGGTTCTGGAGCCTTCGTTGGTTCCGGTTCTTTTGTTGGCACCAGTGTTTCCGTTGGTTCTGGTACCTCTGGCTTCCTTGTTGGAGTTGTAGGTTTTGTCGCTACAGCCTTTGAAACCGTTACGGTAATGGTTTTAGATGCCTTGTTGTACATCCCTGATGCCTTTGCCGAAATGGTGATCTTTGCCGTACCGGTCTTCAATGCCCGCAGATTCCCTTTCTTATCCACAGTCACTACCTTCGGGTTGGAACTCTTATAGATCATGCCTGTCTTTGCCTTTGCCCCCAGGTTCTTTCTCTGGCCTACGGCAAGTGTCTGGCTAGAAGCTACGATCTTCTGGTTCTGTTTTACTACTTTTACCGTGATGGTCTTTTTCACTGTCTTATACTTTGACTTCTTTGCTGTAATGGTAATCTTTGCTGTACCTGCGCTCTTACCTGTGATAACGCCTTTAGAATTTACCGTGGCAATCTTCTTGTTGGAAGTCTTATAGCTGAGTTTTGCCCCTCTGGTCGATTTTACTTTGATCTTTCCGGACCTTCCTACATATACCTTTTTATTGTATGCTTTTAAGGACACTTTTTTTGCTGCTGCTTCCACAGTGGTTGTGATCATCGGGATCTCTGTCCCTGTTACAGGCGGAACGGCACCGACTGTCAGAGACAACACTACTGCTACTGCTAATGTTTTCAATTTCTTACTTTTCATATCCATCCTTCTTTTCATATATTTTTCTTTATGTGATAGTTTCAAAAAAATCACTTTGTTTTCGCACTTTTCACTTTACTCCATCCAGTGTACCATATTTTATTTCCAACTTTCTTATAACTTCTGATACGCACATAATAGCGTTTCTTCGCAGGAATATTTTTAATAGTAACACTTTTCTTTCCTGCACTGAGTCTAACGGTTTTTATATTTGAAGAAAAACGTTTCGAAGTACTGTATTGTACCTG
>ERZ838577.1645-NODE-1645-length-28805-cov-19.457530_pt1 | contig 28805 bp, 25 predicted proteins | sample MGYA00519682_ERZ838577 | MGnify/ENA primary metagenome ERZ838577 (study PRJEB31850, sample SAMEA3708838) | human gut metagenome | biome: human gut; feature: human-associated habitat; material: faeces | place: China | collected 2014 ...
AAGAAGTATTCTGGCACGGCAGAAGCCACGTTGAACGGCTATCGGTATGATATTATACGGTTCTTGAAGTTCCTTTCAGATGAGCAGTTAGCCGTGAATAAAGCAGGATTCAAACAGTACGTTGTCCACCTGACCGATAGCGGGATGTCTGTGAACAGCATCAACCACTATATACTTTTCGGCACGTTGCACATAGCCCTCGCTGGTGTTTGTTTCTTTTGCGATCCGCTGTCGGGTGACATGCCTGCTGGAGCAGTTTTGCTGGGGATCAATTTGCTCCCCAGCATCTTTTCTAGCAGAAGTGTACTGGTTTCCACGATTGCTGTCGATTTGTTTTTTCTGCTTCATAGCGTTTGCCAATCAAAAATTTCTTTCGTTCCGGTGTCAGATTGCGCCGGCCAAGCTGGTGGTTGCAGATCCAGACCAGCGCCTCCTGGCGGCTCGCAAGCTCCAATTCCCGGATCTCGTGTTCGATGAAGGTATGTTTTCTCAGAATTGCGTAACGGTTATGTCCGTCCAGAATGTAACCGTTCCACACAATGATCGGATCAACAAGTCTCCTGTCTCGGAGAATGTTCAGTTCAAGCTGTTGGAGTTCATCGAAACTGAGCGGTGAGATCGGTGCTTCAAACTCCTGATCGATTTTAAGATTGCTTAACTTCAACAGGGGCTTTCCATCCTTTGACAAGAGTGTACCGTGAAAAGCGGCAGAAGTTTATGGACTCGTAGTCCAAGTTACCCACCCTCTTAGTCCAAGTTCTTGGATACAAGTAAACAAAAATAAAAAAATCCGACCCGCTCCCGTGATGAACCGGTGAAGATTCATCACAAAGAACGGATCGGATTTGATTTTGATTTTTCGTTGAAGGAGGTGGAAATCGAAAAATGGGTTGAAGTGTTCGATGATGACCTTCAATCAAAAAATGAAATGCATAGCAAGCGATTTCTTTATTGAATTGAAAATAGCGGATGACAATTTAGAGGGAACACAGATGAAACCGCCTTTCGACCAGCCCATCCTGTTCACCCGCCTGTTTGACGGCAAAATGGGCGGAGAACTGATGGAAACCATTGATGCCGTCCGGGAAAATGCGGTCCATGTGACGGCGTGATACGGCGGAATGCAGAGCGCAGCAAAAAATGTGACCGGGAAGAAGATCCACCGGCTTTACAATTGCCGGAAAAGGCGGTATTCTTTATTTATGACAAACATCCGCAGGAGGAAACCATGGACATCCGCCAGCTGCACTACTTTCTGGTATTGTGCGAAGAAATGAATTATACCCGGGCCGCACAGCGGCTGTTTTTGTCGCGGCAGGCGCTGCGGCAGAGCATCTCTGCGCTGGAAGCGGAACTTTGCGGGCCGCTGTTCCTCAGTGCCCACCACAAGCTCACCCTCACCGACCGCGGCATGAGCCTGCAGCGCCATGCCACCCCGGTGGTGGAGCAGTTCCAGCAGATGCAGGCCGCCCTGCGGGCCGAGATCCAGTCGGCCCAGCCGGTGCACATCGGCATCAGCGTGGCGCTGGTGCCGGACTACCTGCCTGGGCTGGAAACGCAGCTGGACAAGTTCCGCCAGCAGTACCCTCATGTGGAGATGCGGTTCCGCCTGCTGGACAACGACGCTGTGGCCGATGCCGTGGAGCAGGGCGAGCTGGACGCCGGTCTGGTCATCGACCTGGGCTGTGCGGCCCCGGTACTGGCCCGCACCACCCTGCGGGCCGACCCTGCCTGCCTGCTGGTGCCCCGCGGTCACCCCTTCTGGGACCGGGAAAGCATCCCGCTGGCCGACCTGCGGGGGCAGCGGGTGCTGCTGCCCAGCCTGCGGCAGGACCTGTTCAGTCCGCTGTGGTCGGCCTGTGCCCGGGCCGGGTTTGCGCCCAACGCCGAGATCGGCCCCAGCTTTTACCAGGCCTATTATCTGGTGCAGGAGCAGCTGTGCACCTGCCTGACCCGCTACGAGCCCGGTGCCCGGCGGGAGCTGGACCGGGTGCGGGACGTGCTGCTGGAGGACCTGCCCCCGCTGTGCGTGTCGCTGGTGCAGCGCCGGGACTATACCTCGGCCTACATCGACCTGCTGCGCAGCTACCTGATGGAGGTGCTGGGCGGGGCCGCCTCGCTGCCGCCGCGCCGGGGCCGTCCGGCCAAGCCCTTCTACAACTTCCCGGTGCTGTCCAGCACGGCGGCAAAGCCTGCCGCTCCGGTGCACCCGGCCCCTGGTACCCAGCTGCCCTTTGCGGGTGCGACCAACTTCCGGGAGCTGGGCGGCTATCCGGCCGATGAGGGCAAGACCGTGCGCTGGGGCCAGATCTGGCGCGGCGTGTGCACCGCGCGGCTCACCGACCCGGCGGACCGTGCCCGGCTGGATGCGCTGGGCTTGCGGCTGATTCTGGACCTGCGCAGCACTGCCGAGGCCCAGGCCGAGCCGGACTATGTGCCGGACGGTGCCCGGCTGGTGCAGATCTGTGCCCTGTGCGGCGACGACGGCCATGAGATCAGCTTTGCCCCCGGTGACATCGAGCGCATGATGCGCACCGCCCGGGAGGGCGAGAACATCCTGTACCGGATGTACCGACAGATGCTGTTCGGCAATAAGGCCTTCAAGGAGCTGTTCCGGGCGCTGGAAGCCGGCGAGACGCCCATCCTGTTCCACTGCTCTGCCGGCAAGGACCGCACCGGCGTGGCCGCCATGCTGATCCTGCTGGCGCTGGGTGCGTCCGACGAGACGATCTGCGCGGACTTTGTGCAGACGAATGTCTGCCGCAAGGCCGAGATCGACGCCCTCCTGGCGGGCCATGCAGAAGAGATCGCCGCCGACCCGTCCAAGCGGATGCGGTTCTGCACACAGGCGGGCGTGGATCCGGGTGCGGCACCCTATGTGCTGCAGGTCATCCGGGAAGCGTGCGGCAGCGCGGAGGAGTATCTGGCCCGGGAGTACGGCCTGACTCCCGCCCGGCGGATGCGCCTGCGGAGGATGTATCTGGAATAATGATGCAGAATGAGCCCCGGTGTATGCAGATGCACCGGGGTTTTTGCGGCATAAAATCGGCTATGTGCACAAAAAATATGCGGCGGGGGCCGGTTTTCCCTTGACAAGCGTGCAAATGTTTCGTAATATAATTAGTAGTATGGAATAAAAGACGCTGTGTGCAGGTCGTCCCCGTGACCGGAGTTTCTCCACAGGCGAAGCGCGCCTGTTTTATATAAGCCAGAACCGGATAGAAAAAAGCCGCAATGCCCGTGCAGGGTCTGCCTGCGCGTGTGATTTTTGTTGTCACTTTTTGCATGGAAGGCTCCCTTATAGATCGTTGCCCACAGCCTGCCGCACAGCGTCTCCTGCTTGTTTGAACCTGAATGAAAAATCAGAACAAAGGAGAGTGAACACGATGACCGCGATCGAAGTGATCGTGGCCCTGATCGTGGGTGTTGTCGGTGCAGCTGCGGGCTATTTTGTTGGTTACAACAACCGGAAAAAGACCGCCGAAGCACAGATCGGCAGCGCCGAAGCCGAGGCGACCCGCCTGGTGAACGAAGCGATCAAGACCGCAGACCAGAAGCGCAAGGAAGCGGTTCTGGAAGCCAAGGACGAGGCCTTCAAGCTGAAGGCCGAGGTCGATGCCCAGAAGGCAGAGGCCGACAAGGAGATCAAACAGCGCCGTGCTGAGATCAGCCGTCAGGAAAACCGCATTGACCAGAAGGAAAATGCCCTGGATCGCAAGACCGAAGCCCTGGAGCGCAAGGAAGAGGACCTGAAGAAGCGTACCGCCGAGGCCGACGCCCGTCTGGCCGAGATCGACGCCCTGCGCGCCAAGGAGATGGAGCGTCTGGAAACGCTGGCCGGCCTGAGCCAGGAGGACGCCCGCGAGGTGCTGCTGCACAAGGTGGATGAGGAGCTCACCCACGAAAAGGCCGTGCGCATTGCCGCCTATGAGACCGACCTGAAGGAGAACTGCGACAACATCGCCCGCAACCTGATCGGTCAGGCCGTGAGCCGCTGCGCCGCCGACCACTGCAGCGAGACCACCGTGAGCGTGGTGCCGCTGCCCAGTGACGAGATGAAGGGCCGCATCATCGGCCGCGAGGGCCGCAACATCCGTGCGCTGGAAACCGCCACAGGTGTGGACCTGATCATTGACGATACCCCGGAGGCCATTACCCTGTCCTCCTTCGACCAGACCCGCCGCGAGGTGGCCCGCATGACCCTGGAACGCCTGATCGGCGACGGCCGCATCCACCCCGCCCGCATTGAGGAAACGGTGGAAAAGTGCCGCCACGAGCTGGAGCTGCAGATGAAGCGCGAAGGCGAGCGTGCGGTGATGGAGCTGGGCATCCACGGCCTGCACCCGGACCTGATCAAGCTGATCGGCCGGTTGAAGTACCGTACCAGCTTTGGCCAGAACGCCCTGACCCACAGCATGGAAGTGGCTTGGGTGGCCGGTCTGCTGGCAGGCGAGATGGGCGTGAACGTTACCATGGCGCGCCGCGCCGGTCTGCTGCATGATATCGGCAAGGCACTGGATCACGAGATCGAGGGCAGCCACGTCCAGATCGGCGTGGACATTTGCCGCAAGTACAAGGAAAACACCCAGATCATCCACGCCATTGAGGCCCACCACGGCGACGTGGAGCCCAAGACCCCGCTGGCCTTCATCATCCAGGCTGCCGACGCCATCAGCGCCGCCCGCCCGGGTGCCCGCCGCGAGAATGTGGAAAGCTACGTCAAGCGTCTGGAAAATCTGGAGGAAATCTCTTCCAGCTTTGAGGGCGTGGAGCAGGCCTTTGCCGTGCAGGCAGGCCGCGAAGTGCGCATCATGGTCAAGCCCGACGTCATCAGCGACGATCAGGTCATCCTGCTGGCACGCTCCATCGCCAAGAAGATCGAAGATACGCTGGATTACCCCGGCCAGATCAAGGTCAACGTCATCCGCGAGAGCCGCGCTGTCGAGTACGCAAAGTAAAAACCGGACAAGGCCGCTGCCGTTTGCAGGCAGCGGCCTTGTTTTTTGCCCGGAAGCATGATATCATGAACAAAAAGGCCCTGCCGGTCTGGGGCGGCGGGTACGGATGCAGCGTGAAAGGAGCCGATCAAGATGAAACACTGGAAAAATCTGCTTGTCTGCCTGCTGGCTGGGGTGCTGGCGCTTGGTGTGCTTACGGCCTGCAGCGGGCTGGGGAGCGTGAACGCCGGCACGGACGCTGAAAAAGCCGCTGAGCTGGCGCAGCAGCTGGGCGTTGCCCATACACAGGAGCTGGATAACACGGCCAAAGCGGTGGCAGAATGGTTTGTACAGGAACCGGACAGCCTGCGGGTCAGCGGCCTGGATCTGGTGTACACCGTGGCGCTGGATGCGGACGGCAACATGGGCTATACGAATAATCTGAACGCCTTCCTATACTGGTCCGGGTGCTATGGTGTCCCGGACGATGTAACGGTGGCGCTCCTGCTGGATGACAGCGCGGCCATGACGGCCTGGCTGTATGCGCCGCAGGCCGACAGCGCGGCGGCAGAGCTGCTGGATGACGCAGTCGGTCACAACGAAATGGGCGCGGCCTTCATCGACTACAACGGCACCGCCTATGTCGTGGCAGTGTTCCGGTAAGCACAGGCAATCAAAGGGACGTTCCGCGGAATGTCCCTTTTTTTGTCTGTCACAGAAAATTAACTTAACTTAAAGTGTGCTTCAAGTTTTACGATCGAAAAGACAGGAACGTGTGTTGAAACCTTTGACTTCAAACAGGTGAACTAACCGGAGATTCCGCCCGGGGCAAAGGTGCGCTATACTGAATTTGAAAAAAGAGTGTGTGTTCTTCAAAGGAGGAACGAAACATGAAAAAAGTTCTGATCTTATTCGGCAGCCCCCGCAAGGGCGGCATCTACGGCACCGGCGTGTATCAGCCCGGTGAGGTGCAGACGTCCCCGGCTATGAAGGAAGCCTACGAGATGGGCAAAAACGTCTGAGATACGGAGAATCGGAGACCGTGCCGGGATTGAGGGACTTCACCCTCATATGTTCCGGCATACCTTCGTCAGCATCCTGCTATCCAATCCGAACATCGGCGTGGCGACAGTAGCCGCAGAAGCCGGACACGCACAGCCCAGCACGACCCTTGCGATTTACACACAGATTTATGACAGACGGCATGATGAGATTCGGAAACAGATGAGCAGAGAACTGTACAAGTGAGCAAAAAAGAAGCACGAAGGCCGAAACCTCCGTGCTTCTTTTTTGTATGGGCCAGCCAGGACTTGAACCCGGGACCAAGCGGTTATGAGCCGCCAGCTCTGACCAACTGAGCTACTAGCCCGCAGAGCGCCGCAGCGCCATTATTTAGTATAACAAATTCTGCGGCAAATGAAAAGCCCCTTTGCCCGCAAAAATCACCGGGTGCGGTGGGCGTCCAGCTTCTGGGCCATGAATTCGTCCAGCATCTCCTGCGGGAACAGCGGCTCCTTGTAGCCAAAGGCCTCCCGGATGAAGATCAGGGTGACCACGGTCTGGCGGCCGGGGTCCAGCCGCAGGGTGTACAGGGTGTCCAGCGGCTGCTGGGTGGGCTGGTGCAGGGTCAGGTGCAGCAAAAAGCCGCCGTCCCGCTCCCGGCGGCAGTCGTAGACGAACACGTCGGAGTCGTTGTGTTCGTCCAGCCGGTCGAAGCACTCGTCCAGTGCAAGGTCGGTGCGGAACTCGGACAGCCCGGCTGGGCCGTACTGACTGCGGCGGCCGTTTTCCCGCCGAGAGAGCAGAAACACGATCACGCCCAGCACGGCGGCCAGCAGGACGATGGAAACAACAGCGTTCATGGAAAACCTCCGGAATAGTTTTCCTTATTGTAACACAACCTGCGCGGTTTTGTGCTATAATATTTTTAATTCTTTGAAAAATTCAGCAGGCCCGCTGCACGCTGCACCGGGCGGGAGGAACGCAATGAAGCTCAAATTCACACGCAAGACCTGGTACTTCTTTCTGCTGGCCGCAGCGGCGGTTTCCATGCTGGGCGGCTTTGCCGTGCTGGGCGGCATGGACTTTTCAGCGCTGGAACTGGTGGCGTTCTGCCTGACCGGCATCGCGGCACTGTTTCTGGCAGCACAAAAGGGTGCCCCGGCGGCCGAAAAGCGCAATTACACGCTGGTGTTCGTGCTGCTGATGCTCAGCAAGCTGGCAGCCGGCGGCTGGGCGGGCGACCTGTGCTCGGCACTGGTGTGGCCTGCCCTGCTGGGCATCGAGTACAGCCGCGGCAAGCCCATCCAGCGGCAGCTGCAGCTGGTGTGCGCGGCGGAGGTGCTGCGCACGGTGTTCTGGCTGCTCACCCGCTATGCGGGCATGGCCGGGCTTGCCTTCTGGACCAATCTGCTGTTCGTGCTGCTGGCCTGTGCCCGCGGCTGGGCGGCGCTGACCCTGTATAAATTGCAGGAGGAAGAGCTGTGACCCGGCGCAGCCGGAAAAAGACAGGACGCAAAAATCGCCGCATGGGGCGGCGCACCTTTCTGCTGGGGGCCGGGGCGGCTGTGTGTGCCGCGGCAGGGCTGGCCCTGCGCCGGGGCACTTCCCCTGCGGCCGCCGACAGCACCCCGGAGCCCTCGGCAGACCCCAACCCGGCGCTGCCGGCCGGAGAGTGGCGGGCTGTGTGGGTGAGCTATCTGGAATGGGCCGCCATGGACTTTTCCACGGAGGATGCCTTCCGCGCCGGAGTGGTGCAGCTGCTGGACAACTGTACCGGACTGGGGCTGAACACAGTGCTGGCTCAGGTGCGCCCTTTCGGGGATGCGCTGTACCGCAGCAGTCTGTTTCCGTGGAGCCATCTGTGCACCGGCGTGCAGGGGCAGGACCCGGGCTTTGACCCGCTGGACGTGCTGCTGCAGGAAGCTCACACCCGGGGCATCTCGGTGGAAGCGTGGGTCAACCCCTACCGCCTGCGCTCCTCGGCGGCCATGCCGCCGAACCTTGCGGACGGCAATCTGGCCAACACCCACCCGGAGTGGGTATGCACGGTGGACGAGGGCCTGTACCTGAACCCAGCCGAGCCTGCCGCCGCCGACTATGTGGTGCAGGGCGTGGCCGAGCTGGTGCAGAACTACGCGGTGGATGGCATCCACTTTGACGATTACTTCTACCCTACCACCGATGAGAGCATCGACGCGGCGCAGTTTGCGGCGTCCGGGGCGGGAAATCTTGCCGCGTGGCGGCGGGAAAATGTGACCGCGCTGGTGCGGGCCGTGCACGACACGGTGAAAGCGGCGGACCCCACCCTGCGGTTCGGCATCAGCCCCCAGGGCAACCCGGACAACGACGAAAACCAGCAGTACAGCGATGTGACCGGCTGGCTGGCGTCCGGCGGCGGGGATGCGGTGGTCGATTATCTGTGCCCGCAGGTGTACTGGGGGCAGGGCTTTGCCCTGCACAACGGCAGCACCCGCTTTGCCTTTGAAAATATCGTGCCCGCATGGCTCGCCTATCCCCGCGCGGCGGACGTGGCCCTGTATTTCGGGCTGGGAGCCTACCGTGTGGGAGTGGGCGACGGCGGCAGCAACGAAAACAGCCTGTCGGGCTGGAGCACCGGCCGTGCGCTGGCCGACCAGGTGGCCTTTCTGCGGGAGCAGGGAGCCGGGGGCTGGGCCCTGTACCGGTACGGTTCGTTGTTCGGGCCGGAGCAGACTTCCCTCGCCGCTGCCGAGTGTGGGGCACTGGCGGCTGCCGACGGCAAAGAAACTGCATGAAATCGGGCGGCAGCGCGCGCAAAAGCCGGGCGGCTCTCTTGTGCGGTGCTGCAAAATGCGGTATACTATACAGATGGACCCGGCTCTGCCGGAACCCGAAAAAACAGGAACATCAAACCCTTTGACAGGTTGAGGAAACGTTTATGAAAACGAAAAAACGCTTTTTGGCCGTTGTGCTGGCCGCCGCTCTGCTGGTGGCCGGTCTGACCGGCTGCAAGGACGCACTGCGCGGTGTGGCGCAGAAGATCTCCGGCAGCTCCGGCGAGGTGCAGGAAGAGGACACCACCCGCTGGGCGGACGCTACCGCAGACCCGCTGATCATTCAGGGCATTGCGGACGCTTCGGCAAAGTTTGACACTGCCATGGTGGACGGCACCCTGTACGCCGTGTTCAACGGCATCTGGAGCCGCCAGACCAACTATTTTGCGGCACCCACCGGCACGCTGACCGTCATGGCCTGCGGCACCGCCGAGGGCACCCAGAAATTCAAGGTGGCGCTGTGGAAAAAGGTAGACGGCGGCGTGGAGTATGTGCCGGACAGCACCTACTACATCAAGACCGACGGCACCGACTACACCTGCACCATCTCCGGGTTGGACCCGGCGGCCATCTACCGCATGACCATTTCCTATGATTCCAGCCGTTACTACCTCTACGGTCTGCTCAAGGTGGAGGGCGTCGGCTGATGAATACACAACGCAAGAATTCGCTTTTGCTGCTGCTGTGCGCATTTATCTGGGGCACGGCCTTCGTGGCCCAGAGCGCCGGTTCCGGCATGGGAGCCTGCAGCTTTCTGGCCGGGCGCAGCTGGCTGGCGGTGCTGGTGCTGCTGCCCACGGTCAAGGTGTTTGACCTGGTGCGTCAGCGCAGCACCGGCACCACTGGGGCACCGAAAACGCCGGAGGAGCGCCGCTGTCTGCGCCGGGCCAGCCTGGTGTGCGGCACGCTGCTGTTTGTGGCGTCGGCTGCCCAGCAGTTCGGCCTGACACTGAACCCCTCCACGGCCAAAGCAGGCTTCCTCACGGCGATGTATGTGGTGCTGGTGCCCATCTTCGGGCTGGCACTGGGCCGCCGCGGCAGCCCCCAGCTGTGGCTCAGCGTGGCCATTGCGGTGTGCGGGCTGTATCTGCTGTGCATGCAGAACGGCTTTGGCGGCGTGGAACGCAGCGACATGGTGCTGCTGCTGTGCGCCGTGCTGTTCAGTTTCCAGATCATGGCGGTGAACCATTATGGTCCGCAGGTGGATGGCGTGCGCCTGAGCCTGCGGCAGTTCTTTGTGGTGGCGGTGGAAAGCTCGGTGGCAGCGCTGCTGCTGGAGCACCCGGCCCCGGCGGAATTTGCCGTGAACGCGGTGCCCCTGCTGTACTGCGGTGTGATGTCCAGCGGCGTGGCCTACACGCTGCAGATTTTGGGCCAGCGGGATATGAACCCTGCCGTGGGCAGCCTGATTATGTGCCTGGAAAGCGTGTTCAGCGCACTGGGCGGCTGGGTGCTGCTGCATCAGAGCCTTTCCCCGCGCGAAGGCGTGGGCTGTGTGCTGATCTTTGCCGCCGTGGTGCTGGCCCAGCTGCCGGCCCCGCAGCGGGCCCCACAGCGGGCAGAGCGTGCGTCCTGACGTGGCCGCACAAAAACCGGAAGTCCAGCTGCGCAGCGCGGGAGGCATCCAGTACGAGCTGTACCGCAAAAAGATCAAACAGCTGCATCTGCGGGTACGGGACAACGGCACCGTGATGGTCAGCATCCCGCTGCGCACCAGCCTGGAACAGGCGGACGCCTTTGTGTGCAAGAACGCACAGTGGATCCACGACACCCGGCAGAAAGTGATGGCAAAAGCGGCCCGCGACAATGCCGACCTGCCGGACAAGGAGACCGCACGGGCCTACTTTACCGCCATGAGCGATCAGGTCTACCCGGCCTTTGCCGGGGTGCTGGGCGGCCAGAAACCCACCCTCAAGGTGCGCAGCATGACCACCCGCTGGGGCGTGTGCTGCCCCGGCAAAAAGCAGATCACCTTTGCGCTGCAGCTGTACAACATGCCGCCTGCGGCGCAGATCTATGTGGTGGTGCACGAATACTGCCACTTTTTGCAGGCCAACCACAGCCCGGCGTTCTGGGCCGAGGTGGCAAAGCTGCTGCCGGACTGGAAAGCCCGGCGGGAGCTGTTGAAGAAGTAGAAACAGGAGGCAGACTTCCCTTGGAAAACGAAAAAAAGTCCGGCGGCGATAAATACTCCAAACTGGCCGGCAACACCCTCATCTTTGCCATTTCCAGCTTTTCGTCCAAACTGCTCACGCTGATCGTGCAGCCGTTCCTGACCTACGCCATGGCCGAGATCTCGGATCTGGGCCTGTCCAAGATCCTGAGCCAGTACGCGAACCTGCTCATCCCCTTTGTGTCCATGGGCATGTCCAATGCGATCATCCGCTTTGGTCTGGACAAGGGCAACAGCGAAAAGCAGGTGTTCACCAACGGCCTGCTCACCATTCTGGGCGGCTTTGGCATCCTGGTCCTGTGCTGGCCCATTGCACGGTTCCTGCCCGATATGGCCCAGTACGGCCTGCTCATTTACCTCTATGTGCTCATGAGCTGCCTGCGCACCCTGTGCACCCAGTTCGTGCGCAGCCGCCAGTGGAACAAGCTGGTGGCCGTGGACGGCGTGCTGTGCACCGTGGCCACCATGGCGTTCTATGTGCTGTACCTGGTGGGCTTCAAGTGGGGTGCCAACGGCTACCTGCTGGCCATCATCAGCGGTGATCTGGTCAGCGTGCTGTTCCTCATGGTCACCGGTAAGCTGTGGAATTATGTGGAGCTCAAGGGCGTCAACAAGGACCTGTGGAAGCAGATGCTCCACTTCTCGCTGCCCATGATCCCGGCCCAGATCAGCTTTTGGATTATTAACGCCTCGGACCTGTTTTTTGTGCGGCGGATGTGTGACGGCCTGGGGGGCCACGACGGCAACGCCTGGAGCGGCCTGCTCTCCACGGGCTACTTCCTGCCCACCATCCTCACCACGCTGGGCCTGATCTTCTACGACGCCTGGCAGCTCTCCGCTGTGACCGAAGAAGAGGGCCGGGCGCGGTTCTTTACCAAGATCTTCCGCACCTATTCCAGCGTGCTGTTCTGCTGTGCGGCGGGCATCATCTGGCTGTGCCGCCCGGTGATGCACGTCATGAAGTCCAACTACTACTACGCCTGGCACTTTGTGCCCTTCCTGGTGCTGGCCTCCACCTGCAGCTGCTTCAACCAGTTCATGAACAGCGTGTATGTGGTGACCAAAAAGTCCAGCCGCAGCATGGTCACCATGATGGCCGGTGCCATCAGCAACTGCATCATGAACTACTTCTTCATCAAGTGGTGGGGCCCCATCGGTGCCACATACGCTTCCTTCCTGGGGCTGGCGCTGGTGTTCACCCTGCGCTCCATCGACGCAAACCGCATGATCCATATGCATGTGCATCCGGGCCGGGTGCTGCTGAACGTGGGTCTGCTGGTGTTCGAGGCCTTTGTGCTGCTGGCCGAGACCCCGCTGTACGGCCTGTGGACCGGCCTGGTCACCGCAGTGGTCATCCTGATCAACTTTGCAGGCGTGTGGGCTATGGCCCGTGTGCTGCTGCCCCGCCTGCTGGGCCGCCGCGGCAAGGCGCTGGTGGCCGCTGTGGACGGCTGGCTGAGAAAATAAAAACCGATAGAAACAACAATGCCCCCGGAGAACTCTCCGGGGGCATTGTTGTTGTGTGCGAGGAACAGCGAGCTTTTTACGGCTCACTGGGGGTTGGTCTTGTCAGCGCATCAGTGCTTGCTCTTGGCAAACAGGCTGGTGAAGGCACCGGCCACGGTGAGGGCCATGCCGCTCAGGGCCATGGCCAGAGCCGCCGTCCAGTTGACGCCGGTCTTGGGCAGGGCGGCCACGGTATCGGGGGTGGCATCCTGCACAGAAGGATTGGCGGGGTTCTCCGGGGTCACAGGCGTCTCGGCATCATCCGGAGTGGCGTCCTGCACGGGAGGCGTGGTGGGGCCTTCCGGGCTGACGGGGGTATCCGGAGTTTCAGGCGTTTCGGGTGTAGTGGTTTCGGTGCGGCTGTCGGTGGTGATCTCTACTTCGTCCTTGCTGGCGGTGTAGGTGTATTCGTAGTCTGCAGTGCCGTGACGGACGACAGTTTCTTCTTTGTGGGCGCTTTCGGCATCTACACTGGCATCCTGCGTGGAACGGTAGGTATAAGACAACGTTCCATCGCCCTGTTCGCCGGTGCGCTCGGTGGTCTGCTGCGCAGCTTCCTTCCAGGTCTCGTGGGTCGCAGTACCCAGGGCGGAGTAATTCACTCGCGAGCCGGAGACGGTGGTGGTATAGTTGTAGCGGCCGCTGACTCCGCTGCCGGTATCGGCTTTCTGTGCGGAATCGGTGATGGTCAGGTGGTTGTTGGTCAGCGTGGTGGCAGGCAGGATGCGGGACACGGTGATGGTCTTTTTGCCCTGTGCCACAAAGGTTCCGTCCTCCACCTGACGGAAACCGGTCAGGCCAAGGTCGTAGCCGCCGCAGTAGGCATCAGAGTTGAAATACTTGTTCTTCGATAAGCCGTACATCGCCTGATTCCAATTGTGGGCATTGGTGCAGGTGTTGCTGTCGTAGGACAGGTAACCGTAGGAAATCAGCTCGCTCTTGTTCAGATAGATGCGGTAAGAAGCGTTTCTTTCCGTCTGCTGATGCTCATGTTCGGTCGTGTAGAAGGTCACGATGGAAGCATCGGCATAACCCTCCGCCTGAAGCTGCTTCAGAAGGGCTTCGGCCTGCTCCTTAGTAAGCTCAGAAGTGCCGTCCTCCAGCTTGTACTGGTTGTAGGCCACCGTACCGGACACCTTGTAATAGGTGCTGGCAGTGGGGTGGTTGTTGCGGACATTCCAGTTCAGCTTGTCGCCGTCACTGAAGCTGGTGCGGGCATATTCATAGCGATCCATGGGGATGTCGTAACCGATCTTATCCTGCAGGTTGACCACGCTGGTGCCCTGGCTGTCAATGAGCTTATCCAGATCGTCGCTGTATTCCAGTTTCTTGTCCACCAGAACACAGTCGGTCTGGCTGACGTTGCCGTCAGCGTCCTTCAGCAGGTCGGCCTTGGTCGTTGCGTTCAGCTCCAGATGCTGGATGTAGTTGCCATCATAGGACAGATACTCTTTCTTTTTGGTGGCGAAGATACCCGTGTCAGGCTTGCCGTACAGATTTTTATTACTGTATTCCGGATGAGAAACATCCATGTCGCCCGTATAGCTCTTGCCGGCAGCGTCGGCCTCTGCCTTTTCTTTTTCCAGCAGGGCTTTCAGCTCCTCACGGGTCAGGCGGGTGAAGTCTGTGGTTTCACCGACCTTATGGAGGATCTCAATGATCTCATCCTTCGAGGTCGAGATCGTTACCTGGTAGCCGCCCACATCCAGAATTTCGCCATCCTGCAGATCCTTTTGCATCTGCTGGATCTTTTCCAGCAGCTCTGCCTGATCGGCGTCGGTGGTGACCGTGCCTTCGGTGGTGAGAACGGTCTCGATCTTCAGCTGGCTGCCATAGCCCACCTGATACTGCTTGCCGTCCCTAGTAAAGGAGGCAACGCCGTCTTTCACGGTGATGGCAGCGGCATCCACGCCGTAGCGCTCGGCCAGCTTGGCCAGGGTCATGTCTTCATCCAGGTTGCCGGGCTCAACGGTGATGGTGTAGGTGGTCTTGACACCGTTTTCATCGGTCACGGTTTTGGTGTAGCTGTTGCTGCCGACCCGGATCAGATCGTCATAGGTGACATTGTTCTTCTTGTCCACGATGGTATAGGTCAGGCCGCCGCTCTCATCCTTGCCGGAAGAGATCGTCCACTGGTCATCCGCCTGCTCTTCGTTGCGGATCTCGCCCAGATCCCAGGCCTCCCAGGTCACTCTGGTGAAGGACTTGCTGTTGATATTGGTCTTTCCGTCAACAGGCGCATAAGACGGCAGATTCGAATCCGGAACCTCAACGCTTTCGTAAGACAGCTTAATGGTCTTGCCGTCGGTGGTCTGGTATTCAATGATGCGGCCGGTATCATCATACTTGATGGAACCGGCAACGGCGTTTTTCGGAGCGGTCTTGAAGTCCACGCCAAGGCCATAGAGGGGGCTGTCCTTGGTGATGGTGGTATAAGCACCGTTGGCATCTGTGGTGGCATTGCCGGAGACAAAAACACCGCTTTCGATCAGAGTGCTCTTGTGATCCGTCTTTCCGTCGGCATCCGCCACGATCTCTTCGGTTCCAACATGGATACCATCCATAAAATAGCCGGCGCCCTTATATCCTGCCCCTGAGACACTGCTCGGTTTATCATTATAAACAAAATTGTAAGTAAAGGTATACTTCTTGCCATCCGAAGCAGTATAAACGTAGGTGCGATTCAGAACATCTTTGTTTGCACTGATGTTCTCCTTGGGGAAGGAAACATCCTCATCAGTGAGGGTCAGGGAAGCGGGATCCACCTTGGTGCCAGTGCAGGCTTCGATCGCGTCTGCCAGAGCCTTCTGCAAAGCAGCCTTCTTGGCGCGGAGCTCGGCATCCTCCAGCGTGCCGTTATCCTTGGACAGCTGATTGTCGGCATCGGTCATAGTGACAGAAATCTGAACCTTTTTCAGCAGCTGCGTGGCATCATTGTAGCTGATCTCGCAGGCTTCGCCGTTGACCACCTTGCAGACCTTGCCATCCTTGACAATGAACTCGCCGTTAGCGGAATTGCTGTTCAACAGACCGGCCAGCTCGTCGGCAGACAGATCCTTGACCTGTGCATCGGTGTACTCATTCGTCTCGTGGTAAATGATCTCATAGGTCTTGCTGCCGTCCTTCACAGTGATGACCTTGTCACCGGCAGCATTGGTGCTCTCGGTTTTGTCCGGCTTCTGAAGCAGCTCATCCAGATCCACATTGAAGGTGTTGCTGTTCTTGTCTGTAAAGGTCAGCGTTTTGTCCGTTTTGTTGGGCAGCATCACGTCGTCCTGCTTCACTTCAGCGCTTCCGGTGTGCTCGCTCTTTTTAACGTCCACCTTCAGGGTAGTGTCCACCGTGCGGGTGGCCTTGTTGCCGGTCACGGTGATGTACACAGTTTGTTCGCCGGCAGAAGTACGGATGCTTTTGGTCAGGGTGTAGCTGCCATCGTCGTTCTCAGTTTTGGTGTAGTCAGCTTCCAGGAGCTTGGCAAGATCTTCGCCGGTCATCTCAAGGTCGGTGTCTTCCGTGTGTTTGGTCAGGGTGTAGGTCTGGCGGTCGCCGTCTTCTTCCATGCTGCCCACGGTGTAGCCGTTGAACGAGGTGCCATCGACGGTGTCCCACTTCAGTTTTTCCTGATAATCCGCGCCCAACTCCTGCTTCAGGTCAACCTCTTTGCCATCGGTCACAAAAGTCTCGTTGGTGTCTGCGGTAACTGTGCCGGTGGTTGTGTTGGTTGTAGTCTTATCAGCAGTGTGAGAAGTCTCGTAGCGGTTGGTCACAGAACCGTCCGGGTTGACAGTGCTGTCTACCAGCTTTTCAGAGTCCGGGCTGGTGGGTGTGATGGTGGTTTCCTGTTCGGTGCGCTCCTCCTTGGAGGCAGTGCCGATGATCTTGCCCTCGGCGTCCTTGACCGGTTCGGAGATGTCCGCATCGGGAGCTTTGATGCCCTTGCCTTCCTCGGTGGTCTCGCCTGCTTCAGGAGTTTCAGCAGAACCCTCGGAATCCTTGCCTTCTCCGGCAGTCTCGCCAGAAGCGGCTTCGGTGCTCTTATCCATCTCCTTCTGGACGATAGCACCGGAGGATTCCTCCGATTTGACGGTGCCGTCCTTATTATAGGTGAACTCGCGGTCGGTGTACTCGACATCGGTCGTGATTTTCTTGTCCTCAGTCTCCCGGTCCTCCAGAATGCCCTCGGCGTTTTTGTGCTCCTGGTTTTCTACGGGAGCAGTGTTTGCACTTTCAGAAGCCTGTTGTGCAGGAGTTTCTGCTTCGGAACGTTCTTTGTTCTCTACAGGGACTGCGTTTTCAGGGGTCTCAGCGTTGGCGGCCAGAGGGGTGGCTGCAACACAGGCGGTCAGGGCCAGAGCCATTGCGGCTTTTTTGAATTTCTTGTTCGTCATAAGATTCGCTCCCTTCGTTCTGCACACAAAAGATACCATAAATTGTATCTATACGGAGATAAAACAGAGCAATAAACTCTGCTTATGGTATACTATTTTATGGCTGCACTGTCAATAAGTTCACGGAAATACGCGGATAATTGGCAAAATGCAAAAAAATGCAGCAAGATTTTACGCAGAATGCAGAGAGAGGGGTACGCTATTGTTACACTGTTGAAATGGTCTTGATGCGCATTGAAATTTCTTGTTGCAGAACGCAGAAAAGCCGCTGCCCGGTGTGCCGGGCAGCGGCTTTGAAAAATGCAAAGAAGGTGCGGTGCAGTGTGGTCAGCCCAGCTGATCGTTCAGCCAGGCGGCAATGTCGGCAAACACTTCCTGCCGGTTGGTCTCCACCAGCAGTTCGTGCCGGGCGCCGGGGTACAGCTTGCAGCGGATGTTCTGCACGCCTGCGGCCTTCAGGCTCTGGATGGCGCGCAGCACGCCCTTGCCCCGGTCGCCCACCGGGTCGGCGGTGCCGGCCAGGAACAGCAGGGGCAGGTCCTTGGGCATCCGGGCCAGAAAAGCCGGGTCGTGCAGGCGCAGGATGCCGCTGAACATGCTGTAGTAGGCGTTGAGCGTAAAGGTAAAGGTGCAGCGCTCGTCGGCCAGGTACTTGTCCACCTCGGCGGCGTCACGGTTGAGCCAGTCGTGGGTGGTGCGGCCCTCCAGCCCCTTGTTGTAGCCCATGAAGGACAGGTTGGCCACCAGCTTGCTGCGGTACTGCCAGCCGTGCACGGCCGCCAGCGCCCGGCAGGTGCTGCGGGCAAACTGCACCAGCGCTTTGGGCTGGTGGCCGGTGCCCATGATGATGGCACCGCTCAGTTCCTGCCCGTATTCGCACAGGTACTGCCGGGCATAGAACGAGCCCATGCTGTGCCCCAGCAGAAAGTACGGCACACCGGGGTAGCGCTCCTTGGTGCGCAGGGTCATGGCGTGCAGGTCGTCCAGCACGGCACGGTTGCCGTCCGGCTCGGCAAAGTAGCCGTAGTCGGCCTTGGTGCGGATGGACCCGCCGTGGCCCAGGTGGTCGTGGCCGACCACCACGATGCCCTGCCCGGCCAGATACTCTGCCAGCGGCTTGTACCGGTCGATGAACTCCACCATGCCGTGGGACAGCTGCAGCACGGCCCGCACTTCGCCCTCCGGCTCACAGCAGAACGCGTGCAGGGTGCGCCCGGGCACGGTGGAAGGGACAGTAAAATCGGTCATGCGGCTCATGGACGCAGGCCTCCTTTTGGTTCTGGTTTACAGCGCGCCGATCTTGCGGCGGCAGGCGGGGCAGATGCAGTACCCGGCAAACTGGATGGCGTTGGCGTCCACGTCGCCGCAGAAGTCGCAGCTGCCGGCGGGGCGGTGCTTCTTGAGCACGATGGCGTCGCCATCCACAAAGATCTCCAGCTTGGTGTCCCCGTCCAGATGCAGGGTGGTGCGCAGCTCCTTGGGCAGGACGATGCGGCCCAGCGAGTCGATGCCGCGGACGATCCCGGTGCTTTTCATAGGTATCATTCTCCTTCAACGTTTTCTCCATACAGGCAGGCAGCTGGCACAACAGGAAAATTGTGCCAGCACCGTTTGAAATTAGTATACAAAAAAATACAGCCTTCGTCAATGATTGCGGGCGATTTCGACAAAATGTCCCGCCTTGTGTCCAAAACACCCGGCCTTTGTACAAAACACGCCCCTCCGTTGACAAATCGCAGCAGAACAGGTAAACTAAGACGTAGCTATCCGCATTTTTTGCATGAGTATAAAAGGAGCGTTTTTCTATGCCGAGCAACAAAGTCCGCACCCGTTTTGCCCCCTCGCCCACCGGCTATATGCATGTGGGCAACCTGCGCACTGCGCTGTATACCTATTTAATGGCAAAGCACGAGGGTGGCACCTTCATCCTGCGCATTGAGGACACCGACCAGGGCCGCTATGTGGAAGGTGCTGTGGACGTGATCTACAACACCCTGCGCGAGACCGGCCTGCTGTGGGACGAGGGCCCGGACGTTGGCGGCCCTGTGGGCCCCTATGTGCAGAGCGAGCGCATGGGCATGTTCAAGCAGTATGCCGAGCAGCTGGTGGCCGAGGGCAAGGCTTACTACTGCTTCTGCACTGAGGAGCGTCTGGAAGCCCTGCACGCCGAGCAGCGCGCCAACGGCGAGATGACCCACTACGACGGCTGCTGCCGCGACCTGCCCAAGGAGGAAGTGGAAAAGCGTCTGGCTGCCGGGGAACCCTATGTTATCCGCCAGAAGATCCCCCGCGAGGGCGTGACCGGCTTTGACGATGTGGTGTACGGCCACATCGAGGTGAACAACAGCGAGATGGACGACCAGATCCTCATCAAGACCGACGGCATGCCCACCTACAACTTTGCCAACGTGGTGGATGACCACCTGATGGGCATCACCCACGTCATCCGCGGCAGTGAGTATCTGTCCTCCACCCCCAAGTACAACCTGCTGTATCAGGCCTTTGGCTGGGAGATCCCCACCTACATCCACTGCCCGCCGGTGATGAAGGATGCCCAGAACAAGCTGTCCAAGCGCAATGGCGATGCCAGCTATCAGGACCTGGTGGCCAAGGGCTACCTGACCGAGGCTGTGCTGAACTATATCTGCCTGCTGGGCTGGAGCCCCAGGGGCGAGTACGCCGAGCAGGAGATCTTCTCCCTGCCGGAGCTGGTCAAGATCTGGTCCCCGGACGGCATCTCCAAGTCCCCCGCCATCTTTGACCCCCTCAAGCTGCGGGCCATCAACGCGGAGTACATCCGCCGCCTCAGCCCCGAGGAGTTCCAGAAGAAGGCCGAGCCCTGGATCGACAGCGCCGTGCACAGCACCATCAACAAGCAGCTGCTGTGCGCCAACCTGCAGCCCCGGTGCGAGGTGCTGGGCGAGATCCCGGAGCAGCTGGATTTCTTTGACGCCATGCCCGACTACGATGTGAGCCTGTACGCCAACAAGAAGCAGAAGACCACCCCGGAGACCGCCAAAGAGGCACTGGAAGCCCTGCTGCCCGTGCTGAGCGACGAGGCACTGGACTTTGCGGACCGCGACAGCGTGTTCAACGCCTGCAAGGCCAAGGCTGAGGAGCTGGGCAAGAAGAACGGCTGGCTGCTGTACCCCCTGGGCATCGCCCTGTCTGGCAAGCAGCGCACCCCCGGCGGCGGCACCGACCTTGCCTGCATGATGGGCCGCGAAAAGACCGTGGAGCGCGTCAAAGCGGCCATTGAAAAGCTGAACGGCTGATCTTTTTCATAAAAACACAAAGCTCTGCAGCGTTTTTGCACGCTGCAGGGCTTTTTTGCGTCTTTGGGCCGGTTTGGGGCGGTTCTGCGCCCTGCGGCAAAAACTGCCGCCGCTCCGCGCTACAGTATATGCACACAGTGCGGGGAACAGAACCAAAACGCCCCGCCGGAAAGCGGGGAATTCTGGATGACAGAGCGGACGAGTGTATTGACGGTAAAAGCCCGGCGCAGCGGGGCTCCGGCGCTGGAAGCGCGGGCAGTATTGCGCCCGGCGGTGCGTCGGCTGGGAGCGGTGGCCCTGGGGTTTGCCGGGGGCTGGGCGGTGCTGTACGGAGCGCTGATGCCCTTTGGGCTGGGCCTTGTGCTGGGCCTTGCGGAGGACTGCTTTGCTCCCTGTGCGGCGGGGGCCGCGCTGGGGGTGCTGCTGCACGGCTTCGGGGCGCTGTCGCTGCGCAGCGTCTGTTTGTTGTGTGCGCTGGGGGCTGCGGTGGCTGTGCGATGGGTCTGGCCGGGCAGATTCCTGCCCGCTGTGCTGGCTGGCTGCGGTACGTTGGCCGCCATGGGCCTGTGCTTTGCGCTGGGCACCGGCGGCGGGGCGGAGCTGGCGCTGTTCTGCACGGCGGACGCCTTGCTGGCGGGGCTGCTGGGGCTGGCACTGCGGCGTTTCCCGCCCGAAAAACCGGGCTTTGGCACCCTGCTCACCGGGGCCGCCGTGGCAGCGGCGCTGGGAAACCTGCCGCTGGAACGGTTCTTCCCCGGGGTGGCGGTGTGCGCGGCGGTGGAGCTGGTGCTGTGCAGCCGGGGACAGCCGGGGGCGGCACTGGCCTGCAGCGGGATGCTGGGCGCGGCCCTCTGCGCCGCGGACCCGGCCCTTGCCTGCGCGGCCGCCGGGCTTGCCTGCGGGGCGTCTGCGGCCTGCATTCTGGCCCCGGGCCGCCGGGTGGAAGCGGCTGCCGCCTATGCGGGCGGCTGCGTGACGGGGGTGCTCTGCGTCCAGCCGCCCGGGCAGGCCTTTGCAGTGCTGTTCAGCGCAGGGGCGGGCATCCTGTGCGTGCTGGCTCTGCCCAAAAGCTGGCTGGCTCCTGTGGCCGCACCGGCCGACCGTTCCCAGCCGGTGGAGCGCGCCCGCTACCCGGCGGCGGCCACCCGGCTGGAAGCCGTGGCCCAGAGCCTTTCGTCGCTGGCCGAGACGGTGAACGACGTGTACAATGCCCTGCCGCACCGGTGCGAGAGCTATCGCTGGGTCATTGACAACACCCACGACAGCCTGTGCTTCAACTGCGGGCGGCGAGAACAGTGCTGGAAGCAGGAGTATGCGGCCACGCTGGAGGGCATGGAGGCCCTGCGCCCGCTGCTGGAAGAAAACGGCAGGCTGGAACCGGCGCAATTGCCCGGGCAATTGTCCCGGTGCATCCACCCGGCGGCGCTGTGCGCGGCGGCAGCCCGCTCCTTTGCGCTCTACCGCAGCCGCAAGGAGAGCCGTCTCCACGCCGAGGCCATGCGCACCGTGTTCACCGAGCAGTACAGTGCCGTGGCCGAGGCGCTGGCCGTGCTGGGGGAGCAGCTGGGCCGTCCGGGCGAGCCGGAGCCCTACCGCTCCGACCGGGTGGCGGCGTTTTTCACCTCTCTGGGCAGCCCGCCGCTGGAATGCGCGGTCACGCTGGATGACCTGGGCCGCACCCATGCGGCGGTCACCCTGCCGCGCACCCGGTTCGGCCCGCAGGAGCTGGCGGCGCTGGCCCGCGAGGTGGGGCGCATCTGCCGCCGCACGTTGGAAACGCCGCAGGTGCTGTCCTGCAAGGGCATGACGACCCTGTTGTTCAGTGAAAGACCGGTGCTGCGGGCGGTGTTCGGCATGGCGGGCGCGGCGGCGCAGGGGGAGGTGTCCGGCGACGCGGTGCAGCAGTTCTGCAGCCCGACGGCGGCCCAGATGATCCTGTGCGACGGCATGGGCACCGGCCGTCCGGCGGCGGTGGACGGCAATCTGGCGGCAGAGCTGACGGCCCGGCTGCTGAAGGCGGGCATCCCGGCAGAACTGGCGGCAAGGCTGGTGAACGTGGCGCTGGCTCTTAAGAGCGAGGAAGAGAGCGGCGCAACGCTGGACCTGATCAGTGTGGACCTGTACACCGGCACGGCACGGCTGTTCAAGGCCGGGGCAGCCCCGGGCTTTCTGGTGCACGGCGGCAGGGCGCGGGCCGTGGGGGACGTGAGCCTGCCGGTGGGCATTCTGGGCGGGGTGAACGGCCAGAGCCGGGTGGTGCATCTGTGTGCCGGGGATTATGCGGTGCTGGTGTCGGACGGGCTGCTGGTGGACGGCACCGCGTGGGTGGCAAAGCAGCTGGAGCTGTCCGCTGCGGCAGGCGAAGCACCGGCCCAGGTGGCAAAGACGCTGGTGGAAACGGCACGGGCGCGGGCCCTGCGCACCGGCCGCCCGGATGACATCACGGCGGCGGTGCTGCGGCTGGAAAACGGCGGCTGACCCGTTGCTTTTTGCGGGAAGGAGGGGTATACTATAAAGCTATAAAACCAGACGCAGGAGGACACGAAACTATGCTTTGCATCACGGTGGCACAGGACGGCAGCGGGGACTTTGCATCCATTTCCGAGGCGGTGCTGGCCGTCCCCTACGACTGCCCGGCCCAGATCCGCATCGGGGCGGGCATTTACCGGGAAAAACTGGTCTGCGAAAAAAAGGACATCGCCCTGCAGGGTGCCGGGGCGGACTGCACCCGGCTCGTGTGGGGGGACGGCGGCAAGCTGCCCCACCCGGATGGGCGGCCCACCCATACCTTCCGCAGCTACACGGCGTTTTTCAGCGGCGAGCGGCTGCGGGTGGAAGATCTGACCATTGAGAACGATGCCGGCCCCGGCGCAAAGGCGGGCCAGGCCGTGGCGGCCTATGTGGACAGCGCCCATGCGGTGTTCGAGAAGGTGCGGCTGCTGGGCAATCAGGATACGCTGTTCTGCGCCCCTCTGCCGGAGAAGGAGCGGGAGAAGGACGGCTTCCTCGGCCCGCGCGGCCTTGCTCCGCGCCGGGCAAGCGCCCAGTATTACCACGATTGTGAGATCGCGGGAGACATTGATTTCATCTTTGGCGGGGCGGATGCCCTGTTTGAGCAGTGTACCCTGCGCACGGTGAACAACGGCCTGCCCCACAGCTGGGTCACCGCACCCTCCGGTGCGGCGGATGGGCTGGGCTTTGTGTTCTGGGACTGCGACTTTGTGTCGGATAGCTGCCCGCAGGGCACCGTATATCTGGGGCGGCCCTGGCGGCCCACCGGAAAAACGGCGGTGCTGGCCAGCCGTCTGGGGGCCCACATTGCCCCGGAGGGCTTTGCGGGCTGGAACGACCGCACCGACTCGGACCTTGCCCGGTTTGCCGAGGCCGGCAACACCGGCGCAGGGGCCGGCCCGCGCGGGCCGTGGGTGCAGGCACTGGACGAAACACAGGCCGGGGCGCTGCTGTGCGCTGCACGCAGGCGGTGCCGCCCGGAATAACAATAAAAAAGGACGTACATATGAATAAACTTCCGAATGCCGTCAAATGGCTTATCGTGCTGGCGGTTCTGGGGGCCATGGGGGCCCTGATGTGGAAGGTGAACGACCGGGCCTCCCGCGTGGAGATGCCCGCACCGGACAACACCTTCGGCATTTACCGCAGTGCAAGCTCGACCTGAAAAAAGCAGCGCATCTTCTGAGCGAAGATGCGCTGCTTTTGTGTTGCTGTAAAATCAAAGGGCGGCGGCCTGTCCGCTGGCGGGCAGGTCGTTCATGATGAACCAGAAGATGGTGCCTTTGCCCAGCGTGCTCTGCACGCCGAAGCGGAAGCCGTGCTGCTGGAAGATGGCCTTGGTGATGGAAAGGCCCAGCCCGGTGCCCTGCTTGCCGGCGTCCGAACGGGAGCGGTAGTAGCGGTCGAAGATATAGGGCAGGTCGGCGGCGGCGATGCCGGGGCCGTGGTCCTCCACCTCCACGCGGACCCCTTCGGTGCAGCGGGAAGCCCGCAGGATAAAGATGCCGTCCGGCCCGATGTGGTGCATGGCGTTGCCCAGCAGGTTGTGCAGCGCGCGCTGCATCATGTCCGGGTCGGCGTAGACGGGCAGCTCCTCGTCCGGCAGCTCCAGTTTGAGCTGCCAGCCGTTCTGGGCGCAGATGGCGTCGTAGCGTTCGCTCACTTCGTCGCACAGCTGGCCCATATCAAAGTTCACCCGCTCACAGTGGTCGGCACCGCTGGTCACCTTGCTCAGCTCCATCACGCTGGACACCAGCGCGGTCAGGCGGTCGGTCTCGTCCACGATGATGTTCATTTGTTCGTCGCGGTGGGCCTTGTCATCGCCGGTCAGGTCGCGCACCGTCTCGGCGTAGCCCTTGATGAGGGTCAGCGGGGTGCGCAGGTCGTGGGAGACGTTGGCCAGCAGGTCCCGCTGCATCTGGGCCGCCCGCTGCACCTCCTCTGCCATGTGGTTGAAGTCCTGTGCCAGGTCGCCCAGCTCGTCGCTGCGGCGGCTCTCCACCTGCACGGCGTAGTTGCCCTTGGCCATCTGGCGGGCAGCGCGGGACAGCTGCCGCAGGGGCTTTGTGAACCACTCACTGAACAGCCACGCCGCCGACATGGCAAAGACAAAGATCAGGGCCGCCGCCAGCGGCAGCAGGGTGCTCAGCACGTTGCTGGCCTCGGCCACATGCACCAGACTGGTGGTCACCAGCACGGTGTAGCTGCCGTCGGCTGTGGTGCGGCCCACCAGAAGCTGGGCCGAGCCGGACAGGCGGGGCGGGTTGAGCGTCTGCTTGAAGCCGCCCGGCGAGGTGCGGCACTTCTTGCGCATGGCAATGGCGGTGTTCACCACCTCATTGCTGGATGCGTCCGAAAGATACGTCTCATGTAAGTTGCAGTAAGATTGGTTCTCGATCTTGTAGATCTGCCGCAGGGTGGAGTCGGAGATGTCCACACAGAAGCTGCTCAGCGCCCCTTTGGAATACAGGTCCATGGCCAGCTTGTCAAAAAAGCCGGTGTTGACATACAGCCGTCCGAAGGACCAGGAAGAAAGAGCGGTGCCCTCGGCCAGGGCGTCGTCCAGCTGGGACACCACGTTTTCGGCCTGGGTGGTCAGCTGCCGCTCGATGTGCCGGGTGTACAGCGGTTCCAGCAGCTGGGTGGACAGGATCCAGAACAGCACCAGCAGAAACAGGCAGATGAAGCACAAAAAGAACATCAGCTGCCCGCGGATGCCAAGCCCGCGCCGGGCATTGTTTGTTCGCCGCATGAACTGCACAGCCTCCGTTTACCGCACTGCGTCGGGGTCGAACTTGTAGCCGATGCCCCACACGGTGGCAATGTAGCTGCGGCATTTGCCCAGGTGACCGCGCAGCATCTTGACGTGGGTGTCCACGGTGCGGTCCTCGCCGAAGTAGTCGTAGTTCCATACCTTCTGCAGGATCTTTTCGCGGCTGAGGGCGATGCCCTTGTTGGAGGCCAGGAACACCAGCAGGTCGAACTCCTTGGGGGTCAGGGCCACATCCTCCCCGGCCACCCGCACGGTGTGGCTGGCGGTGTCGATGGTCAGGTCCCCGAAGGTCATGGTGGCGGAAGAAGTTTCCGCCCGGGGCATGGTGCGGTTGAGCACGGCACGCACGCGGGCCACCAGCTCCCGGGGGGAGAAGGGCTTGACCACATAGTCGTCGGCACCGCCCTCCAGACCGGCCAGCTTGTCGTATTCCTCGCCGCGGGCAGTGAGGATGATCACGGGGGTGTTGATGTGGCGGGTGCGCATCTCACGCAGGCAGGTCATACCGTCCATAAAGGGCATCATCAGGTCCAGGATCACCAGGTCGAACCCGCCGCCGGACAGCAGCGACAGGGCGGCAGAGCCGTCACCGGCTTCCTCGCACGCATAGCCCGCATATTGTAAATTCTCGCGGATGAGCTCCCGGATGCGGGGCTCGTCGTCAACGATCAGGATCTTTGCCATAAAACAGGTCCCTCCTATCAGCTTGAATCACATCTATCTTAATCGAAGAATTGGAAAATCCTGTGAAACTTGCGTGAAGCATTTGAAAACCCCTTCACACACCCCAGTATACCACACAAAATGTGTGCTGCACAGGGTCGTTTGCGCAAAAGTGCTTGACGCTGCGTGTTTTGTATAGGATAATAAACTTGTTGAGAAAGGTGCAAGGGCACGCCATGCGAAGAAAAACAGCGGCCGTTTGCAGAGCAACAGATGAGGTATTGTGTGTGAGTATCCCGAAAATCATTCATTACTGCTGGTTCGGCGGCGGGCCGATCAGCGAAGCGGACCGCAAGTGCATGGAAAGCTGGAAGAAATACTGCCCGGACTACAAGATCATCGAGTGGAACGAGCAGAATTTTGAGATCAGCGCAAACCGCTACGCACAGCAGGCCTACGAGGCAAAGAAATACGCCTTTGTATCGGACTATGCGCGGCTGGCGGTGGTGTACGAGTACGGCGGCATCTATCTGGATATAGACGTGGAGCTGGTGCGCCCGCTGGATGAGCTGCTGGAACTGCCCGGGTTTATGGGGTTTCAGAACAACAACGAAGTAGCCACCGGGCTGGGGTTCGGGGCGTGCAAGGGCAACCCGGTGGTGCAGGCGTTGCGGCGGGATTACGATGCACTGGATTTTATAAAGGCAGACGGCAGCGTGGATCTGACGCCCTGCCCGGAGCGGAATACAAAAGTATTGCAGACGCTGGGCGTGCGCGTAGACGGAACAAGGCAGAGCATCGCGGAAATGGAGATCTTTCCGGCAGAGTATTTCTGCCCGATGGAGTTTGCCACCCGGAAGCTCCGGGTGACGCCCAAGACCTACTCCATCCACCGCTATGCCGAAAGCTGGAAGCCGAAGCCCAGCGCGGTCAGCCGCATTTTGCAGCGGCTGCTGAAGAAGCACTATTATACATGGTACTGCCCTCTGCGTGGCCGGATCGAGGGACGGCTGAGAAAGAGAACCTGAAAACCGGAGCTGCTGCACGATGCTGTGTGGCAGTTCTTTTTTGTCCCGCTTGCCCTTTGCGCGCGGGAATGTTATACTAACGCAGGATGGGAGTTCCCATCATTTTCAGACAGACAAAGGAAATTTTTGCATGCGAATCGGACTGGTTGAATTTTTGCTGATCCTTGCCATTGCGTCCCTCACGGTGGGACCGCAGGTGGCCTTGTTCGTGGACCGCTGGATGCGGCGGGCCAACCGCGCCAACGCCCGGGCGGCACGCCGCCGGGCCGAATATGCGGCCCAGATGGCGGCCGAGCGGGATGCGCTGCTCAAGCGGTTCCGTACCGCCAGCACCGTGTTCGGGGTGGGCATCCTGCTGGCACTGGTGTATGCGCTGGTGTTCCGGCCCATCGACACCCCGCCGCAGTCCTACACCGCGCCGGAGGTGCGCCAGAGCACCGGTGCCGTGCAGACAGCCCTTTCTGCCGACAGCCGGGATGTGCTGGCACTGAGAGACTATCAGGGCGTGGACTGCATCCGTGAGCAGGACGGCTTTGTGTATGCGGCTGCGTACAACGGCGCCACCCTGAAAAAGCGGAAGAGTGACCTTGTGCGCACCGATGGCGGCAGCTTTTCGGCCATCCTGAGCGTGGACGGAGAGCTGACCGGCTTTGCTTTTGATGCAGACGGGGACCTGTGGCTGACCGTCCTCACCCCCGGCGGCGGGGCCCTGTGCCGTGCAAGACACGACAGCTGGGGCGCGGCCGTGGAACAGGTGGTCACCCAGATCGACGGGGCCCCGCTGGGGGCCGTCTCTGCGGTGGAGGCCGGCCCGGACGGCAAGGTGTACTTTGCCGTGGCGGGCGGGGAAGCCGTGGACAATGGGCTGGAAGCGGCCCTGCGCACCGAGCTGCTGGCCCACACCGGCACCGGCTGGGTGTATGTGTATGACCCGGCGGACCGGTCGGTACAGCGGGTGGTCGGCGGCGTGGCCGGGGCATCCGGCCTGGCCCTGAGCCCGGACGGCAGGACCCTGTATGTTTCGGATCTGGGCAATCGCTGTGTATGGAGCATGGACGCTGACGCCCGGGAACTGACGGCGGGCGGCAAAAACTGCCAAAGTGCCTTTTCCGGCCTGCCGGGCTACCCCGGTGCACTGGCCATGGAAGCCGACGGCACCCTGTACATCAGCTACCGCTGGGCCCGCAGCGGCTGGCTGGAAAAGAACGCCGACAGCACCCTGCTGCGGGGCATCGCCCTGCGGGCGGGTCAGAATCTGCAGGAAAAGCTGTTCGGCCTGCCGTCCGACGCTCCCTGCGCGGAGGCGGTGAGCACCGCCGACGGCAGCTGGAAGCGGACGTTCACCGGCGGCAGCAGCTGCACGGCGGTGTGCCCGGTGGGCAGCAAAGTATATTTTGGCGCGGCGGACAGCGCACAGGTGCTGTCGGCACGCATTTAAAGACCGAGGTGTTTTGATATGACAGAAGCATTTCAGAAACAGATCGAACAGGAGGCCCGGCAGGCCGTGACCGAACTGCTGGCCGAAGCAAAGCTGAAAAAAGGCGATGTGTTCGTGGTGGGCTGCTCGTCCAGCGAGATCGTGGGCGGGCACATCGGCAAGGATTCCAGCCTGGAAGCGGCCCGCGCCGTGTATGCAGGCATTGCCCCGGTGCTGGCCGAAAACGGCATCTGGCTGGCAGCGCAGTGCTGTGAGCATCTGAACCGGGCCATTATCATCGAGCGGGAAGCTGCGGAAA
>ERZ838577.1647-NODE-1647-length-28793-cov-12.750087_pt1 | contig 28793 bp, 20 predicted proteins | sample MGYA00519682_ERZ838577 | MGnify/ENA primary metagenome ERZ838577 (study PRJEB31850, sample SAMEA3708838) | human gut metagenome | biome: human gut; feature: human-associated habitat; material: faeces | place: China | collected 2014 ...
TCAACTTCATGAAGCAGGCAGCTCAGAAGAGCTACGGCAAGAAGGGCCAGGACGTTGTTGAGATGAACTGGAAGGCCATCGATGCCGGTGTTGACGCGATCCACAAGGTCGACGTTCCCGCTTCCTGGTCCAACCCCGAGGCTGATCCCGCTCCCAAGGCTCTCACCGGCCGTCCGGAGCTGGTCAAGCAGATCCGTGATGTCATGGAGCCCATCGCTCGTATGGACGGCGACAGCCTGCCCGTTTCCGCTTTCGTTGCAAATGCAAACGGCGAGTGGGAGCAGGGCGCATCCGCATACGAGAAGCGCGGCACCGCTGTGAACGTTCCCGAGTGGGATGCTTCCAAGTGCGTCGGCTGCAACCAGTGTGCATTCGTCTGCTCTCATGCTACCATCCGTCCCTTCCAGCTGACCGCTGACGAGCTGGCAGCTGCTCCTGCTCAGACCAAGAGCCGTGACAACCGCCCCGCAAACGAGTACAAGTTTGTGATGGCTGTGTCTCCTCTGGACTGCATGGGCTGCGGCGAGTGCGTCACCGTCTGCCCCACCAAGGCAATTGCTATGGTTCCTCAGGAGAGCCAGGCCGATCAGCAGGCAGTCTTCGACTACTGCGTGGCCAACATCTCCAAGAAGCCCAGCAAGTTTGCTGATGACACCGTCATTGGTTCTCAGTTCAACCAGCCCCTGCTGGAGTTCTCTGGCTCCTGCGCAGGCTGTGCCGAGACCTCTTACGCTCGCCTGATCACTCAGCTGTTCGGCGAGAAGATGTACATCTCCAACGCTACCGGCTGCTCCTCTATCTGGGGCGGCACCGCTTCCATCTCTCCGTACACCGTCAACAAGGACAGCGGCCATGGTCCTGCATGGTGCAACTCCCTGTTCGAGGATAACGCTGAGCATGGTCTGGGCCTGTACCTCGGCCAGAAGACCGTTCGTGAGAACCTGATCAAGCGCATTGCTGAGGTTGCTGGTTCTGACAAGGCTTCCGCTGAGCTGAAGGCTGCCTTCGACAAGTTCATGGAGACCAAGAACAACACCAAGGCAAACGACGAACCCGCCAAGGCTCTGATCGCTGAGCTGGAGAAGGCTGCTGCCGCTGGCTGCACCGAGTCCGCTGAGATCCTGAAGAGCAAGGAGTTCATCGCCAAGAAGTCCGTCTGGATCTTCGGTGGTGACGGCTGGGCATACGACATCGGCTTCGGCGGCCTGGATCACGTCCTGGCTTCCGGCGAGGATGTCAACGTCATGGTCTTCGATACTGAGATGTACTCCAACACCGGTGGACAGGCATCCAAGGCTTCCAACATTGGTGAGGTCTGCCAGTTCGCTGCTGCTGGTAAGGAGATCAGCAAGAAGAGCCTGTCCGAGATCGCAATGACCTACGGTTACATCTATGTTGCTCAGATCGCTCTGGGCGCTAACATGAACCAGGCTGTTAAGGCTATTGCCGAGGCTGAGGCTTACCCCGGCCCCTCTCTGATCATCGGCTACGCTCCCTGCGAGCTGCACGGTGTCAAGGGCGGCATGACCAACTGCCAGAACGAGATGAAGAAGGCAGTTGAGGCTGGTTACTGGAACCTGTTCACCTTCAACCCCGCCAACAAGGCTCAGGGCAAGAACCCCTTCACCCTGACCTCCAAGGCTGTGGATGCCGAGAAGTATCAGGCCCTGCTGGCAAACGAGACTCGTTACAGCCGCCTGACTCGTGCATTCCCGGAGCGTGCAAAGCAGCTGTTCGCTCGCAACGAGCAGGTCGCAAACGACCGTTACGAGCATCTGACCCGCCTGGTCGAGCTGTACAAGTAAACCAAAGTTCTTTTGACTCTGGCTGGAATTTTGCCGCAGCGGCACCTTAGTCCCGAAAGGGCGGCTGCTCCGTGCTGGCGATTACTGCGCAACGCAGCAGTACGAAACTGTGGCCCCGGCCAGAGAAGAAATGACAGGCTTATTTCTACGCAGAGACTGGAGCTTTGTACTCCAAACTGATTTCAACTCTCTGCCCGCCTCCGAACGCGTCGGGTCGGGCAGAGCATGAAATACCAAAGCGCCCGCGAGGGTCCTTGAAAGCATACTTCGCGTGTGTCAGGAGCATAAGGTCTGTTCGCAGATACCTTGCCCCGCCTGCTGCATAAGACCTGCTTGCAGGTATCTTGCCGCAGTCAAAAACGGATCCCGTTTTTAGCGCCCCGCTCACTGGAAACAGTGTCCGGGGCGTATTTTTGTGTCTTTTACACTTTCTTCATAGGTTTTTCATGAAATCCGGTGCGGAATCTGCTATACTACAGCCATGAGGATTCGGGGCCGCAACCGATTCCTTGTACATGATTCCTCCTCACACCAAAGCAATATCCAAACACAGCGCCCTTTCCGGTGAAGCCGCAAGCACCGGAGAGGGCGCTGTGCGTTTTTCTGCGTCAATATTCCGGAAATGGACGCCTTACAGGGTTGACCGGGCATTTGAGTGGAGATATAATAAACCTGTAGGCTAAGAAACTTAGTAAAACGAATTTGTGGAGGTGAACGCAGGACAATGGACCCGGATCATAGTCGAAGACGATGGAATGATGCGGCCGGAATGACCGCGAAAGGTGCTGCGTTCGCCTTTTTTGTACGCTGAACAGCGGAGTATCCGCTGTCCGGCTGCCGTACAAAAGAGGCGCAGCTTTGCGCGTGCAGATGGGCAGTGCGGCCCGGGGTCTGCGGCGCAGGAGCGGCGCTTTTTGCGTTGATGCGGCTGTGTCCTCCTGAGACAGAAAAGAGGAGGAACACAAATGGAAGAAGAAAAGAAGACCCCGGAGCGCGAAGAGGAACAGGCTCTTCCGGTGCAGGAGCTGCCCACGGATATTCCCGCTGAGGTGCGCCAGAAGCTGGCCGAAGACCTGAATGAGCAGGCCACCGAAGACCTCAAGCAGGACGTCCGCGAGGCCGAAAAAGAGGAGGCCAACGACGAAGAAGTCAAGGCCAACCCCGAGATGCTGACCAAGAGCCGTCTGCTCAAGCTGCTCGTCAAAAAGCAGTACGTCAAGCTGCGCGAAGTGACTGAGGAAGAGCAGCCCGCCGACCTGGCCGAGCTGCTGGAAGAGCTGGACGAGAACAACCGCCTCGTGGTGTTCCGTCTGCTGAAAAAGGACGTTGCAACAGAAGCATTCGCCTATATGTCCGATGAGGCCCGCGACGACCTCGTGAATGCTTTCTCCGACGTCGAGCTGGTGAGCGCCATCGAGGATATGAGCCTTGACGATGCCGCCGACCTGCTGGAAGATATGCCCGCAGGCGTGGTCAAGCGGGTGCTGGAAAAGTCGTCCCGCCAGACCCGTGAGAGCCTGAACAAGCTGCTGAACTACCCCGAGAGCTCTGCCGGCAGCCTGATGACCCCCGAATACGTCCGTCTGCGGCAGGAGATGACCGTCAGTGACGCCTTCGCCGCTATCCGTAAGCAGGGTGAGAACGCTGAGACGGTCTACACCTGCTATGTGGTGGAGCGCAACCGCCTGCTGGGCGTCGTGTCGGCCCGCAGCCTGCTGCTGTCTGACCCCTCTACCCCCATCGTGGACATCATGGACGACAATGTCGTCACCGTGAAGGTCACGGATGACCAGGAGTTCGTGGCCCGCGAGATGCAGCGCTACGACTTCACCGCGATGCCTGTTCTGGACAACGAGGGTATGTTCGTCGGTATCATCACCATCGACGACGCTATCGACGTCCTGACCGATGAGAGCACCGAGGATATGCAGAAGATGGCAGCTATTCTGCCCGACGACGATGCCACCACCTACTTCGGCACCAGCGTCTGGACCCACGCCAAGCAGCGTATCCCCTGGCTGCTCATCCTGATGCTCTCTGCTACCTTCACCGGCATGGTCACAACCCACTACGAAGAGGCTTTCGTCAGCCTGCCCCTGCTGGTCTCCTTCATGCCCATGCTGATGGATACCGCCGGCAACTGCGGCAACCAGATCAGCACCCTGATGGTCCGCGGCCTCGCTCTGGGTGAGGTGGAGCCCAGCGACTTCCTCAAAGTTCTGGGCAAGGAACTGCGGGTCTCCGCCATCGTCGGCGCGGTGCTGGGCCTCGTCAACGGTCTGCGCATCTACCTGATGTACACCTACCTCTACGCCGGCCAGTATGACAATGTCATTGGCTACGCAGTGGTCGTCAGCGTGTCGCTGTTCTTCAGCGTCATCCTCGCAAAGCTGGTGGGCGGTATGCTGCCCCTGGCCGCCAAGAAGCTGGGCGCCGACCCGGCCATCATGGCGACCCCCTTCATCACCACCATCGTGGACGCCTGCAGTTTGATCTTGTATTTCCAAATCGCACAGGCTGTCTTCCGCGGCATGATGTAAATACACAAAAACGCCCCTGCTCAGTAAGTGCTGAGCGGGGGCGTTCTGTTTCTCAGATACAGCAAGGCCCCCGTCTGGCGCTTGCGGCGACGCCAGAGGGGGCCTTGCTGTTTGGGGTATTGCTTTGGTGTGAGGAGGAATCATGTGCAAGGGGCGGTTGCGGCCCCGCACCCTTGTGAGCTATAGTATACCCGAATTACCGGCCAAAATCATGTCTTTCCTGTGAAAGATTTGTTAATCGGCCTGTGAAATTTTTGGAGCGGAAATGCAGCGCTTTGCTTACAGCGTCTCGATGTCACTCACGGTGATTTCGTCAGAGCGGGAATTTTTGGTGTAGGTCACGCGCTGATTGCCGCAGGTGAAGCTAACGGCGACGGTGCGGCTGGACTTGTACCAGCTGTCATAGGTTGGCTGGCTGATTTCATACGCCAAGGCAATACTGCGCTCCTCGCCGGGTCTGATGGTGAGACTGTCATAGGTGCGCCAGATGTCTGCATCTCCCACATCCCGTGCGCTGAAGTTGAACGGGGGGATGGGGGTACCATCCAGCGTAGTGGCAAAGTTATCACCGCTGAGAGTCACAGGCTTCGAGCTGACATTAGTCATGACGATTCTGAAAGAGATCTCGTAGACGGGAACAGTGGCATTTGCGGCCCAGTATGTCATTCTGCCAATTTTGCAATCCGCAGCCACGATGCCGCCGACTGCGCCCTCGATCAAAGCCTGATTGACAGCTTCATTGGTGGAAGAGCAGGCCGTCAGGGCAGCGGCCGCAGCCACAACGCCCAGACCCCTCATGAATACTCGGCGGGAAAACATCTCAGACATTCTTCATACCTCCGTGCGGGCGGGACGCGCCCTGTTTTGACTCGATGATAGCATAGAAAAGCCAGCGGTACAAGCGGTTCGGCGTAATATACAACGTAATATCTCACAGCGCCGCGTGCTGACGGCCCATCTCCACATAAGCTTTTGCGTTCTCGATGTTGTGGGCCAGCTGGTCGTCCCGGATAGTCTTGATGACCTGGGCAGGCACGCCTACCGCCACCGAGTTGTCGGGGATGACCATTCCTTCAGGTACCAGCGCCCCGGCCCCGATGATGCAGTTTTTGCCCACGACGGCGTGGTTGAGGATGGTAGCATGCATCCCGATGAGGCTGTTGTCCCCCACCGTGCAGCCGTGGACGATGGCGCTGTGGCCTACGGTGACGTTTTTGCCCAGAACGACCTGCCCGCCGGGGTCGCAGTGGAGCACGGCGTTGTCCTGCACATTGCTGTTCTCGCCCAGTATCAGTGCGCCCTCGTCGGCCCGCAGTACAGCCCCGTACCAGATATTCACGCCCCTGTCCAGTGTCACGTCGCCCAGCACCGTCGCATTCGCCGCCACGAAGACAGCGCCCTCATCCCGGGGCATTTTTCCACCAAAGGAGAGCATCATTGTTGAAAAACCACCTTTCTCTTTTGCTTCATTTATGGTATTCTTTATTATAGCTCTTATTGTCGGAGCAAGGAAGCCCCCAGGCTTCCGAAGGAGTATCAATTTATGCAGTTTTATCCCTTTGCGCGGCGGCTTCTGGCTCTGGCCCTGACCGCTGCATTCATGACTACAGCGGCACTGTCCGGTTTCGCCGTCTACGCGATGCCCATTCAGGCCGCCTACCCGCAGGAATCCATCTACCTCTTCGATGCCGACACCGGCGAAGCTCTCGTGGAGCAGAACCCCGACCTTCCCCGCTGCGTTGCCAGCCTGACCAAGATGATGACGGCCCTTCTCGTGCTGGAAAGCGGCACCGACCTCAATGCCAGTATCACCATCCCGGCCAGCCTCACACCGGAACTTCAGTCCATCCGAGCCAACCGGGGCCACACCATCGGCCTGCAGGCCGGCGAGACGGTGCGCCGCATCGATATGATGTACGCCATGCTCCTGCCCAGTGCCAACGACGCGGCCAGCGTGCTGGCCGTCGATACCTCCGGCAGTCTGGCCGCCTTCGCGGCCCAGATGAACGTCCGGGCCAGTCAGCTGGGCTGTACGGCCACCCATTTCACCTGTCCCCACGGCCTCTACGACGGCGGCAACTACTCCACGGCCCGTGATATGGCGAAGATCGCGCTGGCCTGCTATGCGAACCCGACCTACCGCCAGATAGCGGACACAATGTCCTATAAACTGCCCGCCACCAACGTGCATCCGGCCCGGACGGTCACGACCACCAACAAGCTTTTGCAGCCCGGCGGCGGCTATTACCGCAGCTATGCCCACGGCATGAAGACCGGCTTCACCACCCAGGCCGGGCGGTGCTTTGTTACCTTTGCCCAGCAGGACGGCCATACGTATGGGCTGGTCATTCTGGGCTCGAACTCCCAGAATATCTTCCGGGAGGCGGCAGAGCTGTTCGACTGGGCCTTTACCAGCCCCGAACTGCACCCCGCCCCGGCAGAGCCCAAGGTTGAACCCGAGAAGCACGGGCTGAGTGCATTCTGGCACAAAGTGTTTGGCTGATGTTTGAATGTTAAGGAGGACAAGCCTATGAATCGACCCACCTTCCTGCGCCGGAGCACGGCGCTGCTGCTCACGCTGGTGCTGATGGTCTGCGCCGCCCTGCCCGGGTTTGCCGCTTATCAGATGCCCATCCAGACAGCCAGCGACACCGAGTCGGTCTATCTCTTCAATCTGGATACCGGTAAACCCATCCTCAGGCAGAACTCCGACCAGCAGCGCTACATCGCCAGCCTCACCAAGATGATGACGGCTCTGCTCTTCCTCGAGAGCGGCAAGGACATGAACGCTGAGATCACCATCCCCACCAGCCTGACCCAGGAGTTCAAGGACATCCAGAACGCCAACGGTTCCACCATGAACCTCCGCATCGGCGAGACGGTGCGCCGCATCGACCTGCTCTACGGTCTACTGGTGGCCAGCGCCAACGACGCGGCCAGCGTCATCGCCAGCGACGTCTCGGGCGGCGACCTGACGGCCTTTGTGGCCCAGATGAACGCCCGCGCCAAGGAGCTGGGCTGCACGGATACCACCTTCTCCTGCGTCCACGGCCTGTACGACTACGGCAACGTCTCCACGGCAGAGGACCTTGCAAAAATTGCCGCTGCCTGCTACGCCAACGAGACCTATATGCAGGCCGCGAACACCCTCACCTATACGCTGCCCGCCACGAACCTGCACCAGAACGAGCGGACCATCAAGTCCACCAACCTCATGCTGGACCCGGAGTATGCCTATCACCGCGACTATGTCCGGGGCATGAAGACCGGCTTCACCACCCTCGCAGGCCGGTGCTTCGTCACCTTTGCCCAGCAGGACGGCCACACCTACGGCCTCGTGGTGCTGGGCAGTGATATGAACAACATCTACCGCGAGTGTGCGGAGATTTTGGACTGGGCCTTCTCGAGCTTTTCTGACCGTCAGCTCGTGGACACGGAGACGGTGCTCACCACTATCCCGCTGACCAAGTGCCGCACGGAGGAAGCCGTGGAGCTCTACGCCGCCAGCGGCCTCAGCGGCTACGGCCACGCCGACGATGAAGTGACCTTCGAGTTCTCGGTGCCGGAGAGCACTTCGGCCACCGTCAAGGAGGGTGCTGTGCTTGGTACGGCCACCGTCTACCTCGACGGCTACGAGATGGGAACGGTGGACCTTGTGACCCACAAAGAATATGTGTCTGACTTTCGCACCGACGCCAAAACGACTCTTCTTCTCATGGCCGCGCTCATCGGCATCCTCATCGTGCTGGGCTTCCTGACGATGGTGGCCGGCGGCGGTTCGCTGAACCTGCGGCGGCGGAGTCGGTCCCGCAAAAGATAATAGAATCAAATAGCAATAGTAAAAGCTCCCCGGAAGGGGAGCTTTTGCTTTATCCAAGCTTCGCTGCAAGAACGGAAAGCGTGATCTTGGGGTTCACCTGCGCGGCGAGCCGCTGAATGGCCGCATCGGCCAGCGAGAGGGCGCGGCGGGCAGCGTCACCCGTCAGAGGGGTGCTGGCGCACCCCCGGAGTCCGGCGGCGGCCACGGCCCGGAAATCGCCCAGCAGGGCCGCTGCTGCGGCCTTGTCCTTTTCGTACCCGGCCAGCAGGACGGCGGCGGCATAGCTGTCGTGAGCCGCCGCGGCCTTGGCCAGCGTCAGGGCCTTTTCCACCTGTTCCCGGCGGGCGTCGTCCCGGGCGGCGGCAAGCACTGTGCCGATGTGGCCGTCGAACAGCTCACTGTAGAGCCGGGCCTGCTTTTTGTCCACGCCCTGCCCGATGCACCACTGGGCGCATTCCTCGGGGCTGACCGGGGCCACGGCGAAGCTGATGCAGCGGCTGCGGATAGTGGGCAGCACACCGGCCAGCGAATCTGCCGTCAGCAGGAAGAGCACGCCTTCCGGCGGCTCCTCCATCACCTTCAGCAGGGCGTTGGCGGATTCCTCGTTCATCCGCTCCACATGGTAGAGCAGGACGGCGCGGCCCTCGGCGGAGAGGCTGGTATTGAAAATTTCGGTGCGCATGGCCTTGACCTGACTGACGAGATACCGCCCGCCCGAGCCCATGCCGGTGACGGAGATGGCCTCCCGTACCACGCCGGTCTCGATGCGGCCGCTGTCGCGGTCACCGGCTTTGCCCACGGCACGGCAGCATTCGCCCCGCAGAAGGGCCTCAGCAGGTGCGCCGCCTGCCGGGTAAAGATAGTCTGCCGCCACGCACCGGGCCGCGTAGCCCGCGCCCAGGCCCGTCTCGCCCACCAATAACACGCTGTGGGTCAGGCGGCGGCTGCCCAGCATCAGGCGGACGCTGTCTTTCAGGGCTGCGTTGCCCGCAAGGCGGTCTATCATCATGTGCGGCTCACCTCCGGTTCTTCCGCTTCCACTGCTCCCGACGTATCCACGCCCGGACGCTGCGCAGTGCCTGCGGCCCGAAGAAGAGCGCAAACCCCAGCATACTCAGCAGATAGCTCACCTTATACAGCCACCCGGCAGTCAGGAAGCTGAACAGCCACATGGCAGCGGCGAAGAGGCCGAAATACTTCACCCTTACCGGGATGACGAAGAACAGCAGCACCTGCACCTCGGGGTAGAGCATGGCGAAAGCCAGCAGCAGCGACAGCGACAGGCAGTAGGTGTCGGCGGGGATGCCGGTGACGAGACAGCCCAGCGCGGTGCCGATCATCCCCAGCAGGAAGTAGAGGTTGAAGCGGAAATCGCCCCATTCCTTTTCCAGCGCCGTGCCGATGAACCATGTGAAGTAGATGCCGAGGATGACGCTCAGCGGCCCGCCCCCCGAAAACGGGATAAAGACGAAGGTGATGAGCCGCCACACCTGCCCCATCAGCAGCAGGCTCCGGCTCAGGCCGAGATAGACTGAGATGAATTGGTTGACGAACAGTTCGATGGCGTAGACTAAAATCTGTCCACCTACGATGATAGAGATGAGGTTGGGGATGCAAAAGCGGCCGTATTTCCGCTCAAGGCGGGAGATCCAGTTCATAGGCAGACGCCTCCGTGAAAAGAAATTTTTGCGGCCCATGTCCGGGGCCATTTTCTGTCTTTCATTGTATCATGTTTGCCCGGCCCATTCAAGAAAATCCGTGGGAAGTACGGGACTCCATTTTGGTGCGTTATCGGAAGAGTATCCCATCTGGAATGATTTTTTAACTTTTTCCACTGGGTTTTCCACCGATTTTGTGAAAAAGAAGTGGGGTTTCCCACAGTGTTTTCCACTTTTTCCACCGAGTTTTCCACAGAAAATTGAGTTTTGGCTTATACACAATGTATTCCAAAACGGGAAAAGAGGGAAAATCTGGAGAGAAAAGGGGTCGAAGAGCCTTTTTTTGAAAAGAAAGTCGAGGCTGAAAATTTATTTTCTGCGGCGTTTCGCGCTTGGGGCAAAAGTGCCTCTCCCCTCTGGAATTTTTGACACCCGAGTTTTCCACAAACGCTGCCCGGCAAAAACCATGTGTGGAAAACCGTGGGAAAGCCCGAGTTTTCCACAAACTTTGCAGGGAGGAAAGAAAAGCGCCCCCGGGGCCGGACGGCCTGCAGAGGCGCTGGAATGCTGGAAAATTTATACGGCCCCGTAGATGCCGTGGACGGAGACTTCGCCGGTGAAGACCTTCTCCTCGCCGCTGTCGGTGCGGACGATGAGCTGGCCGTCGGCGTCCACGTCGATGGCTGTGCCGCTGCCTGTGCTGCCGCCCGGCAAATCGAAGGTGACGTGGCGGCCCAGGTTGACGCAGGCCGCCTTGTACTCGTCCCGGAAGGGAGCGAAGCCCTCCCGTGCGAAGGTGTAGAGCGGACGGTCAAAGCCGAAGTCCGTCAGCGCCTCGGCCAGCCACTGGGGGTCGGCGGCAAGATCCACTTTCGCGCCCTGCAATTCGAGGGAGGTGCCGTTGGGCAGGTTTGCGGCGTCGAAATAGCTCTGGGGCTGTGCCAGATTGAGGCCGATGCCGCAGACGATGCCCCGGCCCTGCATCTGGTAGCCGTAGCTGACGCTCTCGCAGAGGATGCCCACGATCTTCCTGCCGTTCAGCAGCAGGTCATTGGGCCATTTTATCTGGCAGTCCACGCCGTAGCGCTGGGCCAGCTGATCGCGGACGGCAAGGCTTGCCAGCAGCGGCAGGGTGGCAGGCTGGGCCAGCGGCTCCCGGATGACCGCCGTGTAATAGAGGGCGCGGCCCTCGGCGTTCACCCAGCTGCGGCCAAGACGGCCCCGGCCTGCGGTCTGATTGGTGGTGTATACCGCGCCCACCGGGCCGAACTCTTCAAAATGCTCTTTCGCGTAAGCGTTGGTGCTGCCGCACTCGGACAGCCAGCGCACCTCGTTGATGCTCATGCTTTGGGTACCTCTTTGTGCTCGTGGCTGACCACCTTGCCGTCGGCAAGGGTCAGGATGCCGTAGGTGTTGGGGCCGGTGTAGCACCGGCCGCAGGAGCCGGGGTTGAACAGGAACACCCCGCCCCGCTCTTCTGCCACCGGGATGTGGGTGTGACCGAAGAGGGCGACGTTCGCGCCCCGGGCTGCGGCTGCGTCAGCCAGCGTGTCGAGGTCGTATTTCACCCCGTACATATGGCCGTGGGTGTAGAAGACGACCACCCCGTCAAAGGCGGCAAGCCCGTCCAGCGGCTCCAGCGCACCGAAATCGCAGTTTCCGGCTACAGCATAGGCCCGCAGAGAGGGGTAAAAGGTGAGCGCCTGCTCGAGGTCGCGCAGGCCGTCGCCCAGAAAGATGAGCGCGTCGATGCTGTCCGCCTCGGCGGCCAGAATGTTTTCGATGGCCAGACGGCTGTTGTGGCTGTCGCTCAAAATCAGAAGTTTCGTCACGGGAAAAGGATCCTCCTCAAATTTTATTCCGGGTCGCGCTGCTGGATGGTCAGCAGTGCCTTATATACTTCGCTCTTGGAGTAGGGCGTCCCCTGGGCTGCGGCCTTGGCGGCGGCAGTGGGGCCGAAGCCCTGTCCGGTCAGCTCGAGGGCGCGCTGTGCGGCCTGCTCGAGGGTCATTTCTGCTTCCGGCTCTGTGGAAGCTGGCGCACCGGCCATGACCAGAACATACTCGCCTCTCGGCTCGTTGGCGGCGTAGTGGGCCTGTGCCTCCCCGAGGGTGGTCTTCCAAATCTCTTCGTGGAGCTTGGTCAGCTCACGGCAGAGGGTGATGCTCCGCTCCGGGCCGAAGGCGTTCACGAGGTCGTCCAGCGTCGTGCGCAGCTTGTGGGGTGCTTCGTAGAAGATGACGGTCCGCTTTTCACCCAGAAGCTCAGCAAGACGCTCTTTTTTCTGCTTCCGGTTCACAGGCAGGAAGCCCTCGAACACCCAGCGGGAGGTGTCCTGGCCCGAGACGGCCAGCGCCGTCACGCAGGCGGACGCCGCCGGGACAGGCACGACTTTGATGCCCCGGGCCAGCGCGTCCCGCACGATGACCTCGCCCGGGTCAGAGACGCAGGGCATTCCGGCGTCAGAGCAGAGGGCGCAGTTCTCGCCCGCCTCAATGCGGCGCAGGATGCCCTCGCCCTTCTGCAATGCGTGCTCGTAGTAGCTGACCATCGGCTTTTTCAGGCCCAGATAGTTCAGCAGCCGCATGGTCACGCGGGTGTCCTCGGCGGCCACGAAGTCCGCCGCGCCGAAGGTGGCGGCCACGCGGGGCGGCATGTCGTCCAGATTGCCGATGGGGGTTGCCACGATATAAAGAATACCGGCCATGATTGACCTCCCTGATGTTGTTATTTTACTTCTCCGTACATCGCCGCCCCGGAGGTGATGAGCACATCTGGTTCGATGCGCAGGCCGGTGCGGCGGTTTTTCTGGGCTTCCACAAGAAAAAGCCACGGCGCGGCGTCAGGCTTATTCTTCACAAAGGCCAGACGCTTCGGCTCGAGGCGGTGCGCCCGCAGCACAGCCAGCACCTCGGCCAGGCGCTCGGGCCGATGGCAGAGGGAAAGCTTTCCGCCGTCTTTCAGCAGGCGGAAACCACAGGCGCAGACATCCTCGAGGGTGCAGTCCGTCTCGTGGCGGGCCGTGGCCCGGCCCGCGTCGGTGCTCTGCGGCCCGGCGGTAAAGTAGGGCGGGTTGCAGGCGCAGACATCGAACTGGCCCTCCCCTTCCCGGAAGGTGCGCAGGTCGGTGAGATAAGGGGTGATGTGCTCGATGTCCTGCGCGGCCACAGCCTCCTGTAAGAGCGCACTGGCCTCGGGCTGCAATTCCACGGCGGCGCAGAGGCCGCGATGGCCCCGGTCGTGCCACTCAAGGCTCACGATGCCGCAGCCGGAGCACAGGTCTGCCGCCTTCTGGCTGCGCTGCGGCTCGCAGAAACGGGCCAGCAAAAGCGCGTCCGAGCCGAACCGGTGGACGGTGGAGCAGTATACTTCTGTTTTATTATACAAAATCTCGGTAGAATGTTCCATACGCCCAGCCGAAATCCTCCGACAAAATATTGTGTCCCGAAAGATGAAAAAATTATGCAAGAAAGAAAAGCAGCAGACCCGCCTGGCAGGTCTGCTGCTTTTGATGCGTTATTCGCGCGCTATCTGCTAAAAATTATTCAGCGGTGATAGCACCGGTGGGGCAAGCGCCCTCGCAAGCGCCGCAATCGATGCAAGCGTCTGCGTTCACAACTGCAACGCCGCCCTCAACAGCGACTGCACCAACGGGGCAAGCGCCCTCGCAAGCGCCGCAGCCAACACATGCGTCAGAAACCTTGTGTGCCATAATAGAACTCTCCTTTATCTCCCCGTGCTCAGTATTTATGAAGAAATCTGCCCCTGCACGGCTCTGGCAGACCCCTCGGAAATCATATCCTTGACTGCATTTTAACAAAGCCGTTTCAAAAAGGCAAGACTAACCGTACCCACCTAAAAGCAATTTTTCGTTTTTTGGTGGGTTGCACAAAAGCACAGGCTAACTTTTGGAGAAATTTGAAGAGGTTTTTTGGCGAAAATCACGAAGCAAAGTTAGTTTTAACAGACTAACTGCTCGGAGACCCCGCCATTTCCAGCCTCTTATTTTTTATCTTTTCTGCCGCAGCCGGGGCAGGACGAGGTGCCGTCGGCGTTGGCCGAAGCCACCACCGGGGCGGGATTGCGCACGCCGGAATAATCGTCGTCCGGGTCGGGGCGGCGGGGTGCGCGCTTGCCGCCGGAGATATACTCGCAGACGCTCACCTTATAGTACCGGGGCGCGAAGGCCTCGGTGCCGCAGCGCACCCGCAGATAGCCGGAGATGGGGTTGACCTCGAGCACGGTGCCGAGGCCGTCCGGCGTGCGGACGGTGCTGCCCACCATGGGCATGATGCTGTTCAGGTACTCGTAGGCGCTCTCCTCGTAGGCCAGGCAGCACATCAGGCGGCCGCAGGCACCACTGATCTTGGTCGGGTTGAGGGAAAGACCCTGCTCTTTTGCCATCTTGATGGAGACGGGCTGAAAGTCTTTCAGGAAGCGGCTGCAGCAGAAGGGCTGGCCGCAGATGCCCAGACCGCCTATCATCTTGCTCTCGTCGCGCACGCCGATCTGGCGCAGCTCGATGCGGGTGTGGAAGATGCCGGCCAGGTCCTTGACCAGCTCGCGGAAGTCCACGCGGCCGTCGGCGGTGAAGTAGAACATGATCTTGGAGCGGTCGAGGGTGTATTCGGCCTCCACCAGCTTCATTTCCAGCCCGTGGCGGGCGATGCACTCCTGGCAGGTGTGGTAGGCGCGCTTCTCATCCTCGCGGTTCTGGCGCATCCGGCGCACATCCACGCTGTCGGCCATCCGGGTGATGGGCTTGAGCGCCTTGGAAACGGCGCTGTCGGCGATCTCCTTCACGCCCTGCACCACTTCGCCGCACTCCACGCCCCGGGCTGTCTCGACGATAACATAGTCGCCGGTCTTGATGGGGGTGTCTGCGGGGTCAAAATAATAGGTCTTGCCGTTGTCTTTGAAACGGACGGATATAACTTTCTTCATAGCATTCCTCTTTGGGGTCGTATCGAACGTATATAAGCCCGGAAAATGGGCCTTATGCAGTCTGGATAGGCGCTGTGCCTGAAATTGCGATAAAATTTCATTCTGCATTCTAGTATAGCATAATCCGGCCCGTATTTCCACGAAATATGGCAAGAAAGTAGCCGGGATCTTCCCATTGACTTCCTAAACTAAGGTGGCTTAAGGAAAATTTTGTTAAATATTAACTTCAGGACTATTGCAAGGGAGATTCCCTCGTGTATAATAGGAACGATAAGAAGCGTTCAGAGGGTGCTGCCGTGGTTGCGGCGTACCTTTTGCCGCGCGGCGGCATAAAAAAGAAATGGATAGGAAATCATGGAAAAATTCAGTGTCAAAAAGCCGTTCACCATCCTTGTTGCGGTCATCATGGTCCTGCTGCTGGGCTTCGTGTCCATCACGAACCTGCAGACGAACCTTCTGCCCGACATCAGCACGCCATACCTCATGGTGGTCACCGTCTACCCCGGTGCCAGCCCGGAGCGTGTGGAGTCAGAAGTCTCCGATGTGATGGAGAACGCGCTGGGTACAGTGTCCGGCGTCGAGAGCATCACGGCGACCTCGGCAGAAAACTACAGCCTTCTGCTCATGAAATTCGCCGAAGGCACCGACATGAACAGCGCGATGGTCAAGACCTCCAATAAGGTGGACCAGACCGCGACCAGTCTGCCCGGCACCTGTTTGACCCCCTCCATCATCGAGTACAGCCTGAACATGAATGCCTTTATGACGGTGGCTGTCAGCCGGGAGGGCAGCGATGTCTACGATCTGTCGGATTTCGTGGATAACACCCTCGTGCCTTATGTGGGCCGCACCAGCGGCGTTTCCAGCGTGTCGGCCAACGGCCTCATCGAAAAGATGGTGCAGGTGCAGCTGAATCAGGATAAGATAGACGAAGTGAACGGCCGCCTGCTGGAGCTCATCGACACCCAGCTGGCCGACGCCCGCGCCCAGCTCGACGCCGCTGAGGAGCAAATCGCCGAGGGCCGCGCCGAGTATGAAAAACAGCTGAAAAACTTCGGCAACACCGTCTCCGATACGGTCATGGCCCAGATGGGTACGGAGGTGGCCGACGCCGTCACCGTCGTGCGCGACCAGGCGCAGGCTTTGCTGAACAGCGTCAACCAGCTCATCGGCGTGGTCAATGAGCCGGAGATCCAGCAGGCCCTCATCGACGTCCGCGACGGCCTGCAGCGCGTCGTGGACCAGTTCAACCAGACCGGTATGCGGGACATCGACTCCCTCATCGAGATCGTCGGCGAGCTGCGCGACATCACCGATAAGCTTACCAACGCTCTGCAGGAGCTGCAGGGCCGTCTGGGTACCAGCGACGGCACCGTCTCCGACCTTGCCGACGAGCTGGAAGTCTCCAACAGCCTGAGCACCATTTATAAGACTCTGGACGAGGTCATCAAAGCCATGGATAATGTCCCCGGCCTGATGAACCAGTTCTCCGTCGCTCTGGGCAGCTATTCCAGCCAGCAGCTCAGCGCCTATATGCAGTTCACCGAGGCCCGGGAGAAGCTGAAGGACTACGAAAACCAGCTGGAAGACGCCAAGCAGCTCTACGAGGAGACCAAGGAAAAGGCCCTTGCCAGCGCCGATGTGGCCAAGCAGCTGGACATCAAGACCCTCGCCCAGCTCATTTACGCCCAGAACTTCTCGATGCCTGCCGGCTATGTCGCCGATAAGAGCGGCGAGTCCTGGCTGCTGAAGGTCGGCGAAGAGTACGACAGCGTTTCGGACATCGAGGGCGCACTTCTGCTCCACGTCGATGGCTTCGGCGATGTCCGCCTCTCCGATGTGGCCGACGTGGCCGTCATCGACAACGCCGAGGCCAGCTACACCCGCCTGAATGGGGAGCGGGCCGTGGTGCTGAAAATTTTCCGCAACGCCAATTCCAGCGCCAGCAGCGTCTCGGACGGCTGCCTGAACGCCTTCAAGGAGCTGCAGGCTCAGTATTCTGACCTTCACGTCGTCGTCCTGTCCAATCAGGGCAACTACATCACCATCATCGTCAACAGCATCATCAGCAGTATGCTGGTGGGCGCTGCGCTGGCCATCATCGTGCTGGCCATCTTCCTGAAGGACATCAAGCCCACCCTCGTGGTCGGCGTCAGCATCCCGCTGTCCGTCCTGTTCGCCGTCGTTCTGATGTACTTCACCGGCCTCGACATGAACATCATGACGCTGGCGGGCCTGTCGCTGGGTGTCGGTATGCTGGTGGATAACTCGGTCGTCGTCATCGAGAACATCTACCGTCTGCGGGGCCGGGGCGTACCGGCGGCCCGCGCCGCCGTGCAGGGCGCTCGTCAGGTGGGAATGTCGGTCGTGGCCTCCACCCTTACTTCGGTCTGCGTCTTCCTGCCGGTGGTGTTCGCTTCCGGCACGGTGCGCAGCCTGCTGCAGCCCATGTCCATGTGCATCGGCTACTGCCTGATGGCCTCTCTCATCGTAGCCATCACCGTCGTGCCTGCCGCTGCTTCCACCGTCTTGAAAAAGGCTGAGCCGAAGCGTCTGGTCTGGTTCGAAAAAATTCAGGATAAGTATGCCCACAGCCTCGAGTGGTGCCTGAAGCACCGCGCCCTGCCGCTGGTGGCTGCAGTCGTGCTGCTGGTCTTCTGCGGCTGGAAGGTCTTCTCCATGGGCGTCGTCCTTCTGCCCGAAATTTCCAGCAATGAGGCCACCATCGCCCTCTCCACCGACGACGGCCTGACCAAAGAGGAATCCTACGGTGTGGCCGGACAGGTCGTGGAGGCCGTCATGGCCGTGGACGGCGTGGAAGAGGTGGGCGTCACCACCGACACCACCGTGGCCGGCATCGACATCGGCCAGCTGGGTCTGCCCAGCGCCATCACCGACCTGCTGAGCGCCGCCAACAGCTACGGCAGCTACCGGTTCAACGTCATGCTGGACGAGTCCCTCTCCTCCACTAAGATCGCCGCTGTGGAGCAGGCCCTGAACGATGCAGTGGCCAGCGTCGAGAACTGCACTGGTACCGTAGAGATCAGCGGAATGCAGGACCTCACCAGCCAGCTGAGCAGCGGCCTCTCTGTCAAGATCTACGGCCCCGACGCCGATACCATTACCGCACTGGGCGATAAGGTCGTCCAGATGGTCAACAACACCGAGGGCTTCGCCAATGCCGCCACCGGCCTCGGTCAGGGCGATGCGACCATCAATCTGGACATCGACCGCGACAAGGTCCGCGCCTACGGTCTGACTGTTGCGCAGGTCTACCAGCAGATCGCCGCCAAGCTCACCACCACCACCACGGCGGAGACGCCCGTCACGGTGGACGGCTCCACCATGAAAGTCCAGATCAGCGATAATCTTGACCCTATGACCAAGGAAAACATGATGGACATGACCTTCACCACCAGTGTCATGGACGCCACCGGCGCCATCACCACCGGCACCTGCACGCTGGGTGACATCGCTACCTGGTCCACCGGCACCGCCCCCGACTCTATCACCAGCGAGAACCAGACCCGCTACATCACGGTGTCTGCCGACACGCTGGACGGCTACAACACCACGGTCCAGTCCCGTGTGCTCCAGAAGACGCTGGACGACTTCGCTCTCTCCGATGAGATGCCCGAGGGCTGCTCCTTCTCGCTGGACGGCGAGTCCTCCACCATCAACCAGATGGTCGACGAGATGGTGCAGTGGATGGCTCTGGCCCTGCCCTTCGTCTATCTGGTCATGGTGGCTCAGTTCCAGAGCCTGTTGTCCCCCTTCATCGTCCTGTTCACGGTGCCGCTGGCCTTCACTGGCGGCCTGCTGGGTATGCTGGTCACCGGCCAGCAGCTGACCATGATCTCCCTGATGGGCTTCATCGTCCTGATGGGCACCGTCGTCAACAACGGCATCGTCTTCGTGGACTACGCCAACCAGCTGCGTCTGGGCGGTATGGAGCGCCGTGCGGCCCTGATCGCCACCGGCAAGACCCGTATGCGCCCCATCCTGATGACCACCCTGACCACCGTGCTGGCCATGCTCCAGCTGGTGTTCAGCAACGATATGGCGAGCCAGCTCATGAGCGGCATGGCCATCGTCATCATCTGCGGCCTGAGCTATGCCACCCTGATGACCCTGTACATCGTCCCCATCCTCTACGACATCCTCTTCAAGAAGCCGCCGCTGGTGGTCGATGTAGGTGACGACGGAATGGACGACATCCCCGATGATGCCGCCGAGTATATCGCGCAGTCGAACGCCGCCGAGGCTCAGCCGGAAGCATAATTTTATACAGATTCAAAAGGGAGCTGTTGCATTTTGCAGCAGCTCCCTTTTCTGTTTCGCAATATGTCCAAAAAATCTCTCGAAATTTTGGAAGATAAATCTAAAAGCATTCTCACACAAGTCTGGAAAACTGTGCTATAATCATAATTATGGACGAGGTCGGGGCTGCGCTGCCCTGACCGAAAATAATGAAGAAGGAGGCGAGCCTTATGGCACAGTTCCGCTCCAAGCCCTTTGGTGTGACCAAAAACGGCGATAAGGTGGATGAATACATCATCTTCAATCCCGGTGGACTTGAGGTCAGCGTGCTGAACTATGGCTGTGTGATCAAAAATCTCTTCGTCCCTACAAAAACGGGTCCGGTGGATGTGGTCGTCGGACACGACACCCTCGCCGACTATGAGGCGGATTTCAACTCATCCGGCAGCACCTGCTGCGGTGCGTTCGTGGGCCGGTACGCCAACCGCATTGAAAATGCGGAATTTTCTCTCAGCGGGAAGACCTACAAGCTGGAAGCCAACAATGGCAAAAATCACCTGCACGGCACCTTCCCCCGCAAAATTTACGATGTGAAGATGTTCGGCGACACCCTTTTGATGGAGACCGAAAGCCCGGCGGGCGAAGACGGTTTCCCCGGAAATCTGAAGGTCAGTGTGCGGTATATCCTCACGCCGGACAACACCCTGCGGATGGACTACCGTGTGTCCACTGACGAGGACACCATCATCAACCTGACCAACCACACCTACTTCAACCTCGACGGCGGCGGCAATGTGCTGGGCCAGAAGCTCCGCATTTACGCTTCCAACTACCTCGAGGGCAACAACGAGACCTGCCCCACGGGTAAGATCCTGTCTGTGGACGGTACGCCGATGGACTTCCGCACCGGAAAGCCTCTGGGACGCGACCTCGACACCGGCTTCTACCAGACCACCATGGCGGGCGGCGGCTTCGACCACTGCTATGTCCTCGACCGGCCCCGGGGTGCCAGCCAGAGCCTCTGCGCCTGGGCGTCCAGCGACAAGACCGGCATCAGCATGAAGATGTACACCACCCAGCCGGGCATCCAGCTCTACACCGGCAACTTCCTGCAGGACTGCCCCTCCCCCGGCAAGGGCGGCGTCCCGCTGGAAAAGTACGGCGGCTTTGCCCTTGAGACCCAGCACTTCCCCTGCAGCCCCTCTCACCCGGAGTTCCCGACGACGGTGCTGCGGGCAGGCAAAGTCTTCCGAGCCAACACGACGCTCCGCTTCTTCACCGGCCGTCAGTGCGGCCGTTTGTAAGCAAATATCAGCCGCAGCAAAGGGCAGCTCTCTTGCGGGAGCTGTCCTTTGCTGTTTTTTGGGTGTCCTCTCCATGCCTTGCGGACTAAAAATCTTTGCAGTTCATCAGACTGGCTGAAAAGATGCAACAAAAATACATTTTCATAAAAAAGCCGGTACTTGATTCTCTGTGCAAAAAGCGGTATCCTTTAGGCAGGCAGAGCACAAGGGCTCTGTGCGAAGCAACATTTGGAACAAGAGAGGTACTGGACATGGCTATTTTGGTTTCCGGCGGCGCAGGCTACATCGGCAGCCACACCTGCATCGAGCTCCTGAATGCCGGCTACGACGTCGTCGTGGCGGACAATTACTATAATGCATCCCCTGTGGTCCTCGACCGCGTCAAGCAGATCACCGGCAAGGACTTCCGCTTCTATCAGGCCGATATGACCAAACACGAGGATGTGGAGAAGATCTTCGCCGAGTGTCCCGACATCACGGCGGTCATCCAGTTCGCAGCCTATAAGGCCGTTGGCGAGAGCGTGTCCAAGCCCATCGAATACTACTACAATAACCTCAACTGCACGCTGGTCATCCTGGATGTGATGCGCAAGCACAACTGCCACAACTTCGTGTTCAGCTCTTCCGCCACCGTCTACGGCGACCCCGCCAGTGTGCCGATCACCGAGGACTTCCCCGTGGGTGCCACCACCAACCCCTACGGCACCACCAAGGCCATGACCGAGCGCATCCTCACCGATGTCTGCAAGGCTGACCCCACCCTGAACGTGGCTCTGCTGCGCTACTTCAACCCCATCGGCGCCCACAAGTCCGGCCTCATCGGCGAGGACCCCAACGGCATCCCCAACAACCTCATGCCCTACATCGCCAAGGTGGCTGTGGGCAAGCTGGAAAAGGTCCATGTCTTCGGCAATGACTACCCCACTCCCGACGGCACCGGCGTCCGCGACTACATCCATGTCGTGGACCTGGCCCGCGGCCATGTCTGCGCCATCAAGAAGCTGGAAACGAACTGCGGCCTCTTCATCTGCAACCTCGGCACCGGCAAGGGTTACAGCGTGCTGGATGTCATCCACGCCTTCGAGAAGGCCTGCGGCAAGCCCATCCCCTACGTCATCGATGCCCGCCGCCCCGGCGACATCGCCGAGTGCTATGCTGACCCCACCAAGGCCAGGAATGAGCTTGGCTGGGTGGCTGAGTACGGCATCGAGGAGATGTGCGCCGACAGCTGGAACTGGCAGAAGAAAAACCCTGACGGCTACCACACCGCGAACTGAATAAAAAACGATAAGAGCCTGTACGGCGGGTACTTCCCGGGTACAGGCTCTTATTTTTTGCACTTTTTCTGATATTCGAGGATAGCGACATGATTTTTTTCAGAGAACAGTTCAGAACAGCCCCGTTTCTCTTGACAACGACGGAAAGTTAGCCTATATTACTGTTGTTAATGCAAACTAACAAACGCGCTCGAGAGGAACATTCCATATGACGTTGAAAGATTTGAACATCGGCGAGACTGCCGTGGTCGGGACCGTGGGCGGCGAAGGCGCTCTGCGGCAGCATTTTCTGGATATGGGGCTGATCCCCGGTGAGGAGGTCACGCTGGTCAAATTTGCCCCGATGGGCGACCCGATGGAGCTGAGCATCCACGGCTACGAGCTGACCCTCCGGCTGGACGATGCCGCCCGCATCGGGGTCACTCTGGCCAAAGCCCCGGCGGCGAAAAAGGCGGCGGAAGAAAGTGAAAAGCCGGTGGAGCACCCGGGCCTCGGCGAAGGCGGACGCTACCACACCAAAAAGGGCGAGAACCCTCTGCCCGACGGCACGACCCTTACCTTTGCGCTGGCGGGCAACCAGAACTGCGGCAAGACGACCCTCTTCAACCAGCTCACCGGCTCCAACCAGCACGTCGGCAATTTCCCGGGTGTGACGGTGGACCGCAAGAGCGGTGCGATCCGGAATAACCCGAATACGGAGGTCACAGACCTGCCCGGCATCTACTCCATGTCGCCCTATACCAGCGAGGAGATCGTGACCCGGCAGTTCATCATCGGCGAGAAGCCCACGGGCATCATCAATATCGTGGACGCCACCAACATCGAGAGGAATCTGTACCTCACCATGCAGCTCATGGAGCTGGATACGCCGATGGTGCTGGCGCTGAACATGATGGACGAGATGCGCGGCAACGGCGGCACTGTCCGCATCAATAAGATGGAGGCCATGCTAGGCATCCCGGTCGTGCCTATCTCTGCGGCAAAGAACGAGGGCGTGGACGAGCTGGTGGATCATGCGCTCCATGTCGCAAAGTATCAGGAGCGGCCGGGCCGGATGGACTTCTGCAGCGAGGAGGATCACGGCGGCGCAGTCCACCGCTGCATCCACGGCATCATCCACCTGATCGAGGATCATGCCAAGGCCGCAGGCATCCCGGTGCGCTTTGCGGCCACAAAGCTCGTGGAGGGCGACCAGCGCATCGAGGCGGCCCTGAAGCTCGACCAGAACGAAAAAGAGATGATCGAGCACATCATCGTCCAAATGGAGCAGGAGCGGGGTCTGGACCGCGCCGCCGCCATCGCGGATATGAGGTTCCACTTCATCCACCAGCTGGTGGAGCAGACCGTCGTGAAGCCCCGCCAGAGCAAGGAGCAGCTCCGCTCGGCCCAGATCGACCGGTTCCTCACGGGCCGCTATACCGCCATCCCGGCCTTTGTGGGCATCATGGCGCTGGTGTTCTACCTCACCTTCGGCGTCATCGGTCTGGCGCTCCAGAACCTGCTGGAAGTGGGCATTGATGCCCTGACCGCCGCGGTGGACTCCACCCTCACGGCGTGGAACGTCAACGCAGCCGTCCACTCGCTGGTCATCGACGGCGTCTTCACCGGTGTGGGCAGTGTGTTGAGCTTCCTGCCCATCATCGTGACCCTGTTCTTCTTCCTCTCTCTGCTGGAGGATACCGGATACATGGCCCGCGTGGCATTCGTGATGGATAAGCTTCTCCGCCGCATCGGCCTCTCGGGGCGCAGCATCGTGCCAATGCTCATCGGCTTCGGCTGCACCGTCCCCGGCGTCATGGCCAGCCGCACCCTGCCCTCGGAGCGCGACCGCAAAATGACCATCCTGCTCACCCCCTTTATGAGCTGCTCGGCTAAGCTGCCCATCTACAGCCTGTTTGCGGCGGCCTTCTTCCCGGAGCACGCGGCTCTGGTGATGGTCAGCCTCTATTTCCTCGGCATTGCGGTGGGCATTCTGATGGCCATCCTGCTGAAGAGCAGTGTCTTTAAGGGCGAGGCCGTCCCCTTTGTGATGGAGCTGCCCAACTACCGCCTGCCCGGCCTCAAGAATGTGGTCCAGCTGCTCTGGGAAAAGGCCCGCGATTTCCTCCAGCGCGCCTTTACGGTCATCTTTGTGGCGACCATCATCATCTGGTTCCTGCAGAGCTTCGACCTGCGGCTCAGCCTCACCGCTGACCCGCAGCAGAGCATCCTTGCATGGCTGGCCAGCGGTATCGCGCCGCTGTTTGCGCCACTGGGCTTTGCCGACTGGCGGGTGTCTACGGCCCTGATCACCGGCTTTATGGCCAAGGAGAGCGTCGTTTCGACCCTCACCATCCTCTATGGCTCCTCTGCGGCCTTTGCCGCCGCGCTGTCCCCGGCGGCGGCTGCACCCCTGCTGGTGTTCTGCCTGCTCTATACGCCCTGCATCGCGGCGGTGGCCTCGGTCAAGCGGGAGCTGGGCGGCAAGTGGGCGTTTATCATGGTGGCAAATCAGTGCATCGTAGCATGGCTGGCGGCCTTCGGCACGCGGCTCATCATGATGCTGTAAAGAAAACGGAAACAGGGAGCGGCCTGCAAGATGCGGGCCGCTCCTTTTCTCTTGACAATCGCTGCGTTTTTGTGCTATTATTACTTCAAATTTGAATGATACAATTTTGAATCACAAGGAGGCGTCCCATGAATACCCCGGGCATCGAATTCGGACGGAAGACCTCGGCGGCTTACGCCGCCCTCTGCAAGCCCCTGTGCCAGAAGCTCCATCTGCCCCAGACGGCTTTTGACATCCTGATGTTCCTCGCCAACAACCCCGGCTACCAGACCGCCAGCGACGTGGTAGAGGTGCGCAAACTGAAAGCAAACCTCGTCTCGGTGAACGTAGACCGTCTGGTGCAGGAGGGCTACCTCGTCCGCGAGGCTGACCCCGGCGACCGCCGCCGCACCCTGCTGCGCTGCACCGAAAAAGCCTGCCCCATCATTGAGCAGGGCCGGGCCTTGCAGGAGGAATTTGGTGCGCGTCTGCTGGAACACACCAATGAAGCACAGCGAAAGGCGTTCTTCGAGACGATGGACATCATAAATAAGAATCTGAATGCCATTCTGGAAGGAGAAGCATGAACATTTTATTTACGATCTTAGTCACCTTTTTCGCCGGCATGGGCGCGGGCCTCGGCACCGGCTTTGCGGGCATGAGCGCGGCGGCTGTCATCAGCCCCATGCTCATCACCTTTCTGCATATGGACCCCTATATGGCCGTGGGCATCGCCCTCTCGTCGGATGTGCTGGCCAGCGCCGTATCGGCCTACACCTACCATAAAAACAAGAACCTCGACATCAAAAACGGCCTCATCATGATGGTGAGCGTGCTGGTGTTCACGGTGGTGGGCAGCTGGGTGGCCAGCCTGCTCCCCTCGGCCACGATGGGCAGTTTCTCGGTGTTCATGACCTTCCTGCTGGGCATCAAGTTCATCGTCCGGCCCGTCATGACCACCAAAGAGGCCATGCAGGGCGTCAGCGCAAAGAAGCGGGCCATCCAGTCCATCGTCTGCGGCATCCTCATCGGCTTCATCTGCGGCTTTATCGGCGCAGGCGGCGGCATGATGATGCTCCTCATCCTCACCAGCGTCCTCGGCTACGAGCTGAAAACGGCTGTGGGTACCAGCGTGTTCATCATGACCTTCACGGCCCTGACCGGAGCTGTCAGTCATTTCGCCATCGGCGGCGCACCGGACTGGCACGTCTGGGTGCTCTGCGTCGGCTTCACCCTGCTGTGGGCGCGCATCGCGGCGGTCTTTGCCAATAAGGCCGACGCCAAGACCCTCAACCGCGCCACCGGCATCATCCTCGTCATCCTCGGCGTGGTGGTCATGGGCGTCAACTGGCTCAGCTGACCGTATCCGGACAAAAAGAAATGCCTGTGCGGCAGATGCTGCACAGGCATTTTTAATGTTCTTTTAACGGACGAACTCGACCTCAACGTCGCCGTTCTTGGTGGCGAGGTTCAGCTTGTTGGGGGCATCTGCATTCTGCTGCAGGGTGTCCTTGCCGGAGAAGAGGAAGTTTTTGTCGCTGGCGTCGGAGACGCGGATCTTGCCGCCGCCTGCGGCCAGCTCGAAGCCGTAAGAGCTGCCGCTGCCGATCACAGAGCCGGTGATGCTGCCGTTCTGCACCTTGGCGTTGCAGACGTTGGCAGAGATGTTTTCCAGCTTGAGGGTGCCGCTGTTCTGGATGGTGGCAGCCACATTCTGGGAGGTGACGCCGCTCATGGTGATCTTGCCGTTGCGGGTGGTGCCGCTCAGGGTGGAACCGTTGAAGTTCGATACCTCGATGCGGCCATTGTCAGTGGTGAGGCTGGCGGTCTGTGCCGAAACGCCGTCCAGCGTGATGCTGTCGTTGGTGGTGCTGACGGTGATGTTTGCCAGCGTCTGGCGGGGTACCTGAAGCGTCAGGGTGCAGCTGCGGGTGTCCTCACTCTGGATGATGAGGGAAGCGTTGGGCTCCCGGGTCTTGGTCACGGTGAGGGTGCTGCCCGCCACCGTGAAGTCGTAGAGCTTGGAGCTTTCAAAGGCGTAGCTCGAGGTGTAGGTGTAATCGGCGCGGATGTGGTCGATGTCGGCGGCCTGCAGAATGACCGCAGCGCTGTTGTCCTGCACCACGATGGCGTTGATGCCGGCCGGTGCGTCATAGCTGGCGCTGTAAGTGGCCACAGATGCCGCCGCGCCGCAGAAGAGCGCAGCCGCCGTGACAGCTGTCAGAAGAGCGAGAAGAAACTTTTTCATAAGGAAAACCTCCTGTCGCAATAAAATAGATGAGCGGAATGTCCCGCAGAAGATTTTACTATATCTGTCCGGGCCACAGCTGCGGCCGGATAGAATTTCTCACCCTAAAAATACCGCAGCAGAGAAAAAAAGTCAAGAGAGAAAAAATGAACAATAAAAAACGCCTGCACAGTGGTGCAGGCGCAAAAGCAGGATAAATTATTTTTCTTCGATGGTGGAGTGCTCGATGACATAGTCGGCAGCGCGGCGGATGCCCTCGTTGCGGCGCATGGCCTCCACGTTGGATGCAGCCTTGACTTCCTCGAGGGTCTTCTTGGTGCGCTCAGCGCGCTCAGACAGGGTCTTGTCGATGTCCTCCTCAGTGGGAACGAGGTTCTCGTTCTGAGCGATCTGCAGCAGGGCCATCCGGGCGCGGGTGTTCTTCTCCGCAGCAGTGCGGACAGCGGCAGTGAAGCTCTCGCGGGTCTGATGGATCTGGCTCAGGTAGCGGTCGAGGCTCAGGCGCTGCATCTGCAGCTGCTGCTGGATCTGCTCCATCTCCTGCTGATAGGCACTCTCGACGAGAACGCTGGGCAGCTCGCCCTCAGCGGCTGCGGCCAGCTGGGTGAGGATGGCGTCCTTGGCGCGGTTGAGCGCGGCGGCGTGTTTGTTGTCGTGGAGCTGCTGACGGATCTGGGCGCGGAACTCGTCCATGGTGTCCACATTGGCAGCCTTCTTGGCAAAATCGCTGTTCAGAGCGGGCAGCTGGCGGACACAGACGTCGTGCAGCTTGATTTTGAAGACCACGGGCTTGCCGGCCAGGTCCTTGACGTGGTAGCGTGCCGGGAAGGTGACGAAGATGTCGAACTCCTCGCCGCCCTTGTGGCCGAGGATGCCTTCCTCGAAGCCGGGGATCATCCGGCCGCTGCCCAGCTGCAGGGTCTGGTTCTGGGCGGTGCCGCCGTTGAAGGGCTTGCCTTCCAGCAGGCCCTCGTAGTCGATGTGGACGATGTTGCCCTTGACGGCCGGACCCTTGTGAGGCACCAGCTCAGCGGCCATGGCGCGGCGGCGCTCCAGCACAGCGTCGATCTCCTTGTCGGTGACTTCCGGGGTGACGCACTCGGTCTTGAAGCCGGTGGTCTGGGTCAGGTTCAGCTCAGGCTGCAGGGCGGTGGTGGCGGTGGCCACAAAGCCCTCGTCCTTTTTCACGCTGACCAGGTCGTAGACCGGCTCGTCCACAGCGTGGAAGCCATGTTCTGCCATCGCTGCGTCGTACAGGGCCGGGACGTCCTTGTCCATCAAATCGTTGATGGCGTCGTACCAGAAGGTGTGCTCGCCGCGGTCGGCCTCGATCTGGGCGCGGTCAGCCTCGCCCTTGGCAAAGCCCTTGATGGTGTACGTTGCGCGGGTGCGCTCGTACACGGCGTTGGACGCAGCTTCCAGCTCCTCGGCCGAAGCGCTGAAAGTCATTTTGCAGACACTCTTTTCGGGAGTTTCCACGCTTACCAGTTTCATAGGTTCTACCCTCCGTGCTGCCCCCTGAAAGGGCAAGATTCAAAACATTATGAAGTTATTATAGCACAATAAGCTCAAAAGCGGTATAATAAAAAGAAAGAAAATCTGTTCTTTTGTCAGCGAATGGGCTCCCGGGCGCTGCAAAACGGAAGGAAGTGTACACCTCATGCGTCTGTTCGACGTTCTCGGGCCGGTGATGATCGGCCCCTCCTCCAGCCATACGGCGGGTGCGGCCCGCATTGGATATACGGCCCAGAAGCTGCTGGGCGACGTCCCCGCCGAGGCGGACATTGGGCTCTACGGCAGCTTTGCCACCACAGGCCGGGGCCACGGCACCGACCGTGCGCTGGTGGCGGGCCTGCTGGGCCTCCGCCCAGACGACCCCCGCCTGCCCGACAGCTTCGCGCTGGCCGAGGAGGCCGGCATGAAGTTCACCATCCATCCGGTGGAGCTCCGTGCCGCCCACCCGAATACGGCGGTGCTTACCTTAAAGAGTAAGGCGGGCCGGACCCTCGTCCTGAAGGCGGCCTCTGTGGGCGGCGGACGCATCCGCGTGACTGAGATCGACGGTGTGCCTTCCGACTTTGGCGGTGACAGCAACACCCTTATCATCCATAACGAGGACACCCCCGGCTGCATCGCCGAGGTCACTATGTCGCTGGCCCAGCGCCGCATCAATATCGCGTCCATGCAGGTGTTCCGCGCCGCGACGGGCGGCTACGCCGTTATGGTGCTGGAATGCGACTCCCACATCCCCCACGTGCTGGAACAGCAGATGGCCGTGATGCCGGGCATCCGCAAAGTCACCTGCCTGAACATCGACGAGCCGGAAGAATGCGAGGAGGGCTGAGAAGTGTCGTTTTTATCCTGTGAAGAGATGCTGGCCGCTGCCCGCAGCCAGAATATTTCCCTTTCG
>ERZ838577.1648-NODE-1648-length-28776-cov-4.766443_pt1 | contig 28776 bp, 22 predicted proteins | sample MGYA00519682_ERZ838577 | MGnify/ENA primary metagenome ERZ838577 (study PRJEB31850, sample SAMEA3708838) | human gut metagenome | biome: human gut; feature: human-associated habitat; material: faeces | place: China | collected 2014 ...
CGGACGACGCGGCCGGGCACGCCGACGACGGTGGAATCCGGCGGCACCTCGTGCAGCACAACGGAGTTCGCCGCGATACGGGCATTATCGCCGACCTTGAACGGACCGAGCACCTTCGCGCCGCTGCCGACCATGACGTTGTTGCCGAGCGTCGGGTGGCGCTTGCCGTTCGTCATGCCCGTGCCGCCGAGCGTAACGTTCTGATAGAGCAGGCAGTCGTCGCCGATCTCCGTTGTCGCGCCGATGACGATGCCGGTGCCGTGGTCGATGACGAGCCGTCTGCCGATCTTGGCGGCCGGGTGGATCTCAATGCCCGTCCGCCGCCGCGCAAACTGCGAGACCCAACGGCCAAGGAATCGCAGCCGGTGCTCATAGAGCCAGTGCGCCACGCGGTAATACATCGTGGCGTGCAGGCCGTTATATAACCAGAAGACCTCCCAGCCGCTGCGCGCTGCGGGATCATTGCGGCGGTATGCCTCTATGGTTTCTTTTAACCGCATTCTTTCGCCTCCAAACAAAAAACTGCCAGCCTCGGATTGCTCCAGAGGCGGGCAGTGCTCGCGGTTCCACTCTGATTTCTTGCTCCGGCCTTGACGCGGCCAACGGGGTCTCCCCGGCGCTCACGGGCGCACGCTTCGCACGGAGTCCGCCGCGCCCGCTCTCAGCCAATGGCGGACGCTCTCTGCGGCAGACGGCCCGGCTACTCTTCCCGGTCACAACGCCTATATTATTGGTATTATATTACCATCAAGGGTCCGCGGTGTCAAGGTTTTTCCGCAAATTACACCGCCCGCGGACATTCGTCCGTGTATATTCATAGCGATATACAAAATTTTTCACAGGGCCCGGAATGGGCTTGCTTTTCCTTCGTGAATTTACTATAATGCAGACGAGCACAAGTCCAGAATCTCCGTCATTTTTACCAATCGCAGTCTTTCCGAGTTCGGACTATCCCCGCGGAAATTATGTGAGCAGGAGGAACCTTCATGTTTCAGAATGTACAGCAGATCCAGGATTTTATCCGCCAGAACGGCATCGCATTTCTCGATTTCAAGATGATCGACCTTCGCGGCAGGTGGAAGCACCTGTCCATCCCCGCAGCCCGCTTCAACGAGGACATCATGACGCACGGCATCGGCTTCGACGGCTCGAACTACGGCTATGCCCAGGTTGAGCGCAGTGACATGGTCTTCCTGCCGGACATCACGACGGCGGTCGTCGACCCGTTCGTCAAGGCGCCGACGCTCACGATGATCGGCGATGTCATGGTCATCGACCATCCGGCAAACCGCCCGTTCGACCAGTATCCGCGCAATGTCGCCAAGAGCGCCATCGCCCACATGCAGGCTCTCGGCGTCGCGGACGAGATGATCATCGGACCGGAGTATGAATTCCATGTCTTTGACGGCATGACGCGCACCCTGCGCCCGGATGCCGTCGGCTACCGCCTGCAGTGCAGCGAGTCCGTCTGGTCCGCCGGGGAATTCCCGAACAACGGCTTTCACACCGGCCCGCACGATGGCTACCACGCCGATCTGCCCGGCGACCGCACGTTTGACCTGCGCAACCAGATCTGTCTGGAGCTTGCCAAGTGGGGCGTGGACGTCAAGTATCACCACCATGAGGTCGGCGGCTCCGGCCAGCTGGAGATCGAGGTCGAGCTGGGCGAGATGACCCGTCTGGCAGACGCCACGATGGCCGCAAAATACGTCATCCGCAATACGGCCGCCGCGAACGGTATGACGGCCACTCTGATGCCGAAGCCCATCTACGGTGAGGCCGGCAACGGCATGCATGTGCACATGCTGCTGCGCAAAAACGGCCAGCCCGTGTTCTACGATCCGGACGGCTATGGCCAGCTCAGCCGCACGGCCATGCACTTCATCGGCGGCCTGCTGACGCACGCCCGCAGCCTCTGCGCCATCACGAACCCCAGCACGAATTCCTACAAGCGCCTCATCCCCGGCTTCGAGGCCCCTGTCACCATCGGCTATGCCATGGCGAACCGCAGCGCCGTCGTGCGCATCCCGGCCTATGTTAAATCGCCGGACAAGAAGCGCTTCGAGCTCCGCAACCCGGACGCGATGTGCAACCCGTACTTTGCCTACGCTGCCATTCTGATGGCAGGCCTCGACGGTATTGAGCACGAGATCGATCCGGCAGGACGTGGCTGGGGGCCGTTTGACTTCAATCTCTTCGACCTCCCGGCAGACGAGCGCAAGCGCCTCGGCCACCTGCCCGCCAGCCTCGACGAAGCGCTCGACGCGCTGGAAGCGGATCACGACTATCTCACGCGCGACGGCGTGTTCCCGATGCCGCTGCTCGAGACGCTCGTCAAAACGCTCCGCGCCGACGCGCAGGAGATCAGCCGCATCCCGCACCCAGCGGAGTTCGACCGCTATTTCGATCTCTGACCGAACCGTATTGGCCCCGTATTCCTTCCGGAGTACGGGGCTCCGCGTGTAGAAGCCCAGAAGTATGACGCGGGAGGGGCTAAGCGGTGTTCCGGTCGAGACGATCCGCAATTTGATTTTCTGGAGGAAGCAAAATGAACAAAGAAACAATCCGGCAGGCGGGGCCTGCTGCCAACATCGGCCACAGACTCTTTGCCCTCCATTCGACTGCATGCATTCTGCGGGGTCTCATCGGATGAGGGGCGCCAGGATCGCCGGGCTGCTGATTCGCCAGGCCCGTCTCCGGCGGGACTGGAGTCAGGACGGCCTGTGCCTGGGCATCTGCACTCCCTCCTACCTGTCCAAGATCGAGCAGGGCAAGGCAGAGCCCTCTCCGGAGGTGACGGAGCTTCTGCTTCGTCGTCTGGGCCTTGTCTGGATACCGGAGCCGGAGGATCTGAAGCCCTGCTGGAACGCCCTGCTTTCCGGCAGTCCTGGCTTTTTCCTTTGCTATGAGCAGCTGGTACTGCCCCAGCAGGAGAGACTTGCCTGCAGTCCGCTGGCGGCGGACATCCTGTTGCTGGCTGCCTTTTACACAGATACCATGCAGCCCCTGTCGGAGGAATGGGAGCCGTTTCTCTCCACCCGGCAGCTGGCTCTGCAGCGTGCTCTGCAGGGGCGGTGGGACGAGGCCGCGCGGCTGGAACCGCTGCCGCTGCTGTCCTCGCTCCACGGGAAAGCCCTCTACACAAAGGGGGCGTATACGACCGCCATCGAGGTACTGCGAGACGCCTACCGCTCGGCGGCAGACGCAGGTTATCCCCATATGATGCTTTCCTGCCGTATTCTTATAGGAAACTGCTACTCAGATCTGGGCCGCATGGAGGAAATGATGACCCATTTTTCTGTAGCGGAGCATCTGGCAGAGGCTCTTGGCGACACGGACAGCCTGGCATCCCTCCGCTACAATACCGCTGCCACGCAGCTGCAGCTCGGCCAGCCGGAAAAAGCCCTGCCCTACTTTTCCAGCCTCCCGCATCCCAGCTTTCTGGACCTGCACAAGCTCGCCATCTGCCATGAACAGTTAGGGCACCGGGAGCAGGCATTGGCAGCCGTCCAACAGGCGGAGTCTCTGACCGCCTGCGAGGCAGAGCGGCAGATGCTGGCGCTGGTACGCTATCGGCTGGAGCATGCGGATTACCTTCACGACAGCGCCTACGGGGCGCAGCTGCTGGATTGCTTCCGGCAGCTGCAGGAGACATACCCCATGGGCTTCACCCGGTTCCACCTGCAGTGGGTGCTGGCATGGTACAAGGCGAACCGCCAGTACCGCCAAGCTTGCCGCCTGCTTGAGGAGTTTCCTGTAATATAGTGTTTTTGCCAATCTAAGCGTGTCATTCTGGGAATAATTTTCCCATGATGACATGCTTTCCTTTTGTAAGGAGCTGTGCGATAATTATAACCGCGAGGTGAACACTATGAAACAAACACTCTGGACGCGGGAATTTACCCGCATTACTGCCGCCACAGCACTGGGCGCAGCAGGCGGCATCATCAGTCAGTTTGCCCTATCGTTTCTGGTCTTTGATGAAACAGGCAGCACGCTGGCAGCAGCGCTGGTGGTCGCCATCCAGCTGATCCCGATGGTGCTGCTGCCGCTGGTCGTCGCTCCCATGATGGATCGTCTGCCGCGTAAGCCTTTTCTGGTGTGGGGCGACCTGCTCAACGGCGTGTGCTACGCCGGAGCAGGACTGTTTCTGTTGCACAGTTCCTTTTCCTATATTGCTTATCTGGCCTTTTCCCTGCTCGTGTCGTGCCTCGGGGCTTTCGACGAGCTGGCCTATAACAGCTTTTATCCCCTGCTGTTGCCGAAGGGGCAGGAAGAGCGGGCCTACACCGTCTCAGCCATGCTCTATCCCATTTTGAAGGTTCTGATGATGCCGCTGGCGGCGGTGCTGTACGATAAGCTGGGCGTGGGACGGCTTCTGCTGATACAGGCCGCGCTTTCGGTACTGGCGGCCTTCCTGGAAAGTCGCATTCGCGTGCAGGAAAGCCGCCGGGATCAGGAGCCGCTGCTGTCTCTGAAAACATGGTGGCGGGATGTCCGGGAAGCAGCCGCCTATCTGCGGCAGGAGCACGGCCTGCACGGGCTCTATGCGTACATGTCCGTTACCAACGGCATGGCCTCGGGCTATTCTCCCTTGCTCATCGCCTTTTTCCGCACGGCGCCGGGCTTCACTACCGCCATGTATTCCTTTTTCTCCGTTGCGGAATTTGCCGGGCGCACCATCGGCGGAGCCGTCCGCTACCGCTACTCTCTCCCGGAGAAAAAACGCTTTGGCTTTCTGTTCGGTGTGTATCAGACCTATGAGTTAATGGACACCTGCCTGCTGTGGCTGCCATATCCCCTGATGCTGGTGAATCGGGCGATCTGCGGCTTTCTGGGCATTCAAAGCGCCACCATCCGTCAGGCGGCAGTCCAGCGCTATATCCCCGACCGGCTGCGCGCCCGGCTCAATGCCTATGAGTCCATGCTCTGCACAGCGGCGGGAGCGGCGCTCTCTCTGGCCATCGGCGCACTGGGAGAGGTGCTGGATTACCGCCTCTGCATGACCGTCTGCGGTCTGATCACCATGGCGGTGTGCTGGCTGACGGTATTTCTGCGGCGGCGTCAGGTGCGTCAGGTGCTGGCGGATCGTCCCGGTGTGGACCAGATTCAGTAGATGCCGGTCCGGTTTTGTTTCCGAACATAGGCCAAAGCGACTATGGCCACTTTTTCACGAGGCAAAGCCGGCACAACTTTTTTCGATCTTTTTGCATCGAATATCCCCCGGGGGAGCTTCCGGAACCGAATTTCGTATGCTAAAATGCATCACGAGAACGGGCGAAAGGGCCCGAAATGACAGGAGGACCACCCCCAATGAAACGAATTCTTGCACTGCTGCTGGTGCTGAGCGCCGTTCTGGCGCTGGCCGCATGCAGCAAAACCCCGGCAGTGACCGAAGACGAAGGCACGACGCTCGTCTACGGCAGCGGCGACTACACCCGCATCAACCCCGCCATGGATGAGCACGGCGAGATCAACGTGCTGCTCTTCAGCGGTCTGACCGCCCACAACGGCAGCAACGAGGTCGTTGCCGGTCTGGCTGAATCGTGGGAATACGATGAGAGCGCCTGCACCTACACCTTCCACCTGCGCGACGGCGTGAAGTGGCATGACGGCGAGCCGTTCACGGCCGAGGACGTAAAGTTCACGATTGAAGCCATCATGGACCCCGAAAACGGCTCGGAGAACGCGCCGAACTTCGAGGATGTGGAGGAGATCACGGTTCCCGACGACAAGACCGTCGTGTTCCGCCTGTCCGCACCGAACGTGGCCTTTCTTGACTATATGACCATGGCCATTCTGCCGCAGCACCTGCTGCAGGGCAAGGACATGCAGGAGTCGGACTTCTTCCGCCATCCGGTCGGCACCGGCCCGTATAAGCTGGAGAGCTGGGACGCCGGACAGTCCATTGTGCTGGTCAAAAATGAAGACTATTACCTTGGCGCACCGAAGATCGACCGCATCATCTTCAAGATCGTCACGGACGACAATGCACAGGCTCTGCAGCTGAAGTCCGGCGAGATCGATCTGGCCCTGCTCGATCCGAAAAACGCAAAGGACTTTACGGACAAGGAGGGCTATACCTGCTATGACATGACAACGGCAGACTACCGCGGCATTCTCTTCAACTTCTGGAACGACTACTGGACGGAGAACCGTGACCTCATTCCCGCCATCTGCTACGGCATCGACCGGCAGGCCATCATCGACTCTGTCCTGCTCGGGCAGGGCATGGCCGCCTATGGCCCCCTGCAGCGCAACATTTATAACGATCCTGACGTTGCGCACTATGACTATGACCCGGAAAAGGCAAAGACCATTCTGGAGGACGCGGGCTGCACGATGAGTGAAAACGGCTTCTACGAGCGAAACGGCAAGGAGATCGGCTTTGTTATCAGCGTCATGGCCGGTGAGCAGGACCGCATCGACATTGCACAGGCTGCCGCACAGCAGCTGCGCGATATCGGCATCAACTGCACGGTCGACATTCCCGCACAGATGGACTGGGGCGGACAGATGGCCTGCCTCATCGGCTGGGGCAGCCCGTTCGACGCCGATGACCACACCTATAAGGTGTTCGGCACGGACAAGGGCGCAAACTACTCCGGCTACTCCAATGCCGCCGTGGACAGCTACCTGAAGCTGGCCCGCGAGACCTCCGACCCGGAGCAGCGCCGCCAGTATTACGCCAAGTTCCAGGAGGCTCTGGCCGCCGATCCCGCCTATGCCTTCATCTGCTACATCGACGCGAACTATGTCGCCGTCGACGGTCTGCAGGGCATCGCGGCGGATACCGTACTCGGCCACCACGGCGTCGGCATTTTCTGGAATGTTCAGGAATGGACGATCGAGAAATAACAACGGAAAAAAGCATCGGGAGGCTCGCAGAACCGGGCCTCCCGCATGTACGTTTTGACAGGTGATCCTATGGCAGAGCTACTGGAAGTAAAAAATCTGTCCGTCAGCTTTTTCACCCCGGCGGGAGAGGTCCAGGCCGTGCGCGACGTCAGCTTTTCGCTGCGCGCGGGTGAGGTCCTCGCCATCGTGGGCGAATCCGGCTGCGGCAAAAGCGTGCTGTGCAAGAGCATCCTGCACCTGCTGCCGCCGAGCGCGCGGCGCAAGAGCGGCACGATCGCGGTAAATGGCCGTGATATCACGCAGCTGCGGGAACGCGAGCTGCAGAAGCTTCGCGGCTCATTGTTTTCCATGGTATTTCAGGACCCGATGACCGCGCTGAACCCCAGCATGACCGTCGGCGCGCAGCTGGCGGCCGCTATCCGTGTTCATGCGCCCCGCCTGCGCGGCGCGGCTCTGGAGCAGCGCGTGCTCGAGCTGATGCGCCTTGTCGGCATCGACCGGCCGGAGGAGCGGCGTGGCCTGTATCCGCACCACTTTTCCGGCGGCATGCGCCAGCGCGTCGTGCTGGCCATTGCGCTGGCGGGCGACCCGTCGATCCTGTTTGCCGACGAGCCGACGACCGCGCTGGATGTGACCATTCAGGCCCAAATTCTCGATCTTCTGCGCGAAATTCAGCAGAAGCTCGGCACGGCGACCGTTTTCGTCACCCACGATCTCGGCGCCGTGGCGCGCGTGGCGGACCGTGTGGCCGTCATGTACGCCGGGAAGATTGTGGAGCTCGGCACGGCGGAGGATATTTTCTATGATCCGCGCCACCCCTACACCTGGGGCCTGCTGCAGTCGCTCCCGGCGCTGTCCCGCGGGAAGCCGCGGCTGCATACCATTCCCGGCATGCCGCCCACGCTGATCGACCCGCCGAAGGGCGATGCCTTCGCCTGCCGCAACGAATATGCCCTTGCCATCGACTATGAGGAGGAGCCGCCGATGTTCCGCATTTCCGACACCCATTTTGCCGCGACGTGGCTGCTCGACCCCCGGGCCCCGCACATCATGCCGCCGATCGGAGGCGAGCGCCATGGCTGAGCCGCTTCTCGAGGTGCACGGTCTGACGCACGCCTTCCCGCTCGGGCGAAGGGCCGTGCTCCGCGCTGTGGATCACGTCTCGTTCACGCTCCGGCGCGGCGAGGTTCTCGGTCTCGTCGGCGAATCCGGCTCCGGCAAATCGACCATCGCGCGCTGCGTGATGAATCTGCTGCGGCCGCAGAGCGGGCAGATCCTCTATCGCGGCATCGACATCTGTGACCGCCGCGCCTTCCGCGCGAACCGCCGCACGCTGCAGGCGGAGCGGCAGATCATCTTTCAGGACTCCGGCTCGAGCCTGAACGGGCGCATGCGCGTGTGCGACATTATCGCCGAGCCCATGCGCATCCAGCATATCCACCCGCCGCGCGGCAGCTACCGCGCCGAGGCGGAGTTCCAGATGCGCTATGTTGGTCTGGACGCGGGCTATCTGGACAAATACCCCGGTGAGCTTTCCGGCGGGCAGCGCCAGCGCGTCGCCATTGCGCGCGCCCTGTCCATGGAGCCGGAGCTGCTCGTTGCGGATGAGCCGGTCGCCTCGCTGGACGTCTCCATTCAGGCACAGATCATCAATCTGTTCCGCCATCTGCAGGAGGAGCACGGGTTCTCCTTCCTGTTTATTGCCCACGATCTGGCTGTCGTGGAATTCCTCTGTGACCGCGTCGGCGTGCTGTATCAGGGAAGGCTCGTGGAGCTGGCCCCGACGGCATCGCTGTTCGCCGCGCCGCAGCACCCCTATACGCGCGCGCTGCTCTCGTCCATCCCCATTCCGGACCCGCGCCTCGAGCGCGCCCGCAGGCCGCTCGTCTTTGAGGGGCCGCTGCCGGACGGCGGCACATGGACGGAGGTCGCGCCGGAGCATTACGTTCTGCTGGAAGGAGGGGGCGCCGTATGAAGGTCCGCCGGTTTTTCCTGCGGCTGCTGCCGCGCCTCGGCATTTTCGTGCTGAGCGTGCTGCTGCTCTCCGTTCTGACGTTCTATATCTCCCGCCTCGCTCCCGGCGACCCGCTTGTCTCCTACTACGGCGACCGCGTGGAAAAAATGTCCCCCGCCGAGCGCGAATGGGCTGAGGACAAGCTCGGCCTGAATGATCCCCTGCCCACGCAGTACGCCCGCTGGTTCAGCCGCGCGCTGCACGGCGATTTCGGCATCTCCTATAAATATAAGATAGATGTTCTGGAGCTGATCGGTGACCGCATTGGCAACACCCTGCTGCTCGGCGGGCTCGGCTTCGTGCTGCTGTTCATACTGGCTCTGCTGCTCGGCGCGCTGTGCGCATGGAAGGAGGACCGTCCGCTCGACCGCATCCTCTGCAAGCTTGGCACGGTGACGAGCTGCATCCCGGAATTCTGGCTGTCACTGATGCTGATCCTGCTGTTTTCCGTCACGCTGCGCTGGCTGCCGAGCTCCGGGGCCTACAGCGTCGGCCACGCGGACGATGTCGGCGACCGGATCGTGCACCTGATCCTGCCGATGTCCGTCGTCGTGCTGAGCCACCTGTGGTACTATGCCTACCTCGTGCGTAACCGCCTGGTGGAGGAGCTGCGCGCAGACTATGTGCTGCTGGCGCGCAGCGAGGGGATGGGCCGGGCGCACATCGTGCTGCGGCAGTGCCTGCGCAATGTGCTTCCGTCCTATCTCAGCCTCATGGCCATCTCCGTGCCGCATGTGATGGGCGGGACCTATATCGTAGAAGCCGTGTTTTCCTACCCCGGCCTCGGCACACTGTCCTACGAGAGCGCGCGCTACAAGGACTACAACCTGCTGATGGTGCTGTGCCTGCTCTCCGGCGCGGTCGTCATCGCATGCAGTCTGCTGGCGCAGGCCATGAACGCGCGGCTCGACCCGCGCCTTCGCCCGGCGGAACGGGAGGTGACTTCAAAATGACAGACGACCGCTTTCGTCTGGTCGGCGTCCGGCCGCAGTCGCCCGCAGCACCGGTACGCCGCGCGCCGTGGTACCGCGGCAAGCCGATTTTTTCGGCCGCCGTTCTGACGCTCATCGTGCTCGGCTGCCTGTTCTGCGAGGTGCTCCTGACGCACGATCCGACCTATCTCGACCTTGCGCACTGCAATGAAGCGCCGTCGCGGGAATTTCTCTTCGGGACGGACCCGATGGGCCGCGATATTTTCTCCATGATCTGGTACGGCGGGCGCATTTCGCTGACCATCGGCGTTCTGTCCACGCTGCTGTCCACAGCCATCGCCATTCTGTTCGGCACGGTCAGCGGCTGCGCGCCGGACTGGCTGGACCGTCTCCTGATGCGGCTGACCGAAATTCTGCTGAGCGTGCCGAACCTGCTGCTCGTCGTGCTGCTGCAGGCCATTCTGGGCACGGCAAATGTGCTCACGCTCTCGCTCGTCATCGGGCTGACGAGCTGGGCCAGCATCGCCAAGGTCGTTCGCACGGAGGTGCGCAGGCTGCGCAGCAGCGAATATGTGCTGGCCTCGCGCTGCATGGGCGGCGGCTTCTTCCACGTCCTGCGGCAGCACCTTGCGCCGAATTTCTTCTCGTCCATCTCGTTCATGGTCGTTATGAACATCCGCAGCGCCATCACGGAGGAATCGACGCTAAGCTTCCTCGGCATCGGCCTGCCGATCGAGGTCGTCTCGTGGGGCAGCATGCTTTCCCTGTCCGAAAAGGCTCTGCTCACGGACGCATGGTGGATCATCGTCATCCCCGGTGTGTTCCTTGTGGCAACGCTGCTGTGCATCACGGAGCTGGCCAACGTCATGCGCCGCTCGACCCGCGAACGCACGCTATAAAACAGAATTGGGACCATCGGCTGCCGCCGGTGGTCCCAATCGTTTTATTTCTGTTCCGGGAAGAGCCGCACAATGGCCTGCGCCGCCGCTGCCTGCTCGGCGCGCTTTTTGCTCGTGCCGGAGCCGGTACCGACCTCCCTGCCGTTGAGCAGGACGCGGACGTTGAACTCCTTGCAGTGGTCCGGGCCAGTCTCCGAGATGAGCTCATAGCTCAGCTGCTGCGATTTTTTGCGCTGCACGAGCTCCTGCAGCTCCGTCTTATAATCGTGGGTCTTTTCCGCCTCGGCGAGCTGCGGCAGGATGAGCCGCGTCACGATGTCGCTGGCCACGGCAAAGCCTCCGTCCAGATAGCTGGCAGCCACAACGGCCTCCATAACATCGCAGAGGATGCTCGGGCGGCGGCGGCCGCCGCTTTGATCCTCGCCGTTTCCGAGCAGCAGATGCTCGCCGAGCGAGAGACGCTCCGCCACGGCGGCAAGGCTCTTTTCGCAGACGAGCTCCGCGCGGATGCGCGTCAGATCGCCTTCGAGCTTTTTGGGGAAAGTCCGGTACAGATACTCCGCCGTCACGAAGCCGACAATGGAATCCCCAAGGAATTCCAGCCGCTCATAGCTGCGCAGCGGGTCCTGATAGATCTCGTTTGCACAGGAGGTGTGGGTCAGCGCCATGCGCAGAAGCTCCGGATCGCGGAACTTGTAGCCCAACGCCTTTTCCAGCTTATTCAGCATGTTCTTCCTCCCTGGGCAGGATCATCTGCCCGATATTGGCACGAATTTCCTCGCAGAAGCCGCTCTCGACCGCGCGGATGGCCTGCCGGATCGCGCCGCGGATGGCGGCGGCGTCGGACGAGCCGTGCGCCTTGATGACTGGTCGGCTGATGCCGATGACGATGGACCCGCCCGTTTCGCGGTAGTCCATGGTCTTGCGGATGCCGTTCAGGCCCTTTTTACACAGCAGCGCGCCGAGCATCGTCAGCGGATTGCGGTAGAACATCTGCTTCATCATGCCGGACATGAACATGGCCGTGCCCTCCATGGTCTTGAGCAGGACGTTGCCGGAGAAGCCGTCCGCCACGATAACATCCGCCGCGCCGAACGGCACATCGCGCGCCTCGACATTGCCGACGAAGTGGATGGTCCCCTGCTCCGCGGCGCGCTTCAGAAGCTGATGGGCCTCGCGGTGGAGCGGGTCGCCCTTCGTATCTTCCGCGCCGTTGTTCAGAAGGCCCACGCGCGGCGACTCGATGCCGAGCGCCTTCTGCGCGTAGAACGAGCCCATGCAGCCGAACTGCAGCAGGAATTCCGGCGTGCACTCGGCATTCGCGCCCGCATCGATGAGAATAGCGTGGCCGTCCTTCGTCGGAAGGACCGGCGAGAACGCCGCGCGGCGGATACCGCGGATGCGCTTGACGAGCAGCGTAGCCGCCGTGAGCAGCGCGCCGGTATTGCCGGCCGAGATGAACGCATCACCGCCGCCCTGCGCCAGCATTCTTGCGCCCAGCACGAGCGAAGAGTTCGGATGCTGCTTCACGACCGCGGCGGGATCGCAGTGCATGTCCACCACATCCTCGGCATTGGCAAGCTCCACGCCGTCCGGGAGCGTATCCCAGCCCTGGGCCTTCATGCTGGCAAGGATATCCGCGCCGCGGCCGACCAGAACGATCTGCACGCCGAACTCCTTTGCCGCCTCCAGTGCACCGCGCACCACGGCATCCGGGGCGTTGTCGCCTCCCATTGCATCCAGAATGATTTTCATGCCTGTTCCCTCATTTCTCCATGGCCTCCAGGTACGCAAGCGACCGGTTGGCTATGGCCAGATTCTTGTTTGCTTTTCCACGCACCCGCTGCTCGAGCGGGGCGATGATGCCGAAATTCACATTCATCGGCTGAAACGATGCCACGGTGCTGTCGCTGACATAGTGCGCCAGCGCGCCGATGGCCGTCACGGTGCCGAAGTCCGGCACGGGTCTCCCCGCCAGCCGTGCCGCCATGCTGACGGCGGCAAGATAGCCGGAGGCGCACGATTCGACATAGCCCTCCACGCCCGTCATCTGCCCGGCAAAGGCGACCATGGGGTCGCGTCGGTCTGCGTAGCACGCGTCGAGCAGCTTCGGTGAATTCAGAAACGTGTTGCGGTGCATCACGCCGTAGCGGACGAATTCCGCATCGTGCAGCGCCGGGATCATGGAGAACACGCGCTTCTGCTCCGGAAAACGCAGGTGCGTCTGGAACCCGACGAGATTGTAGATGTTTCCGGCCGCATTGTCGCGCCGGAGCTGAACGACAGCATAGGGCTCGCGGCCCGTTGCCGGGTCCCGCAGGCCGACGGGCTTCAGGGGGCCGTAGCGCAGCGTGTCCTCGCCGCGGCGGGCCATGACCTCGACCGGCATGCAGCCCTCAAAGACGTTTTTGTCCTCAAAGCCGTGCACCTCCGCTTCCTCGGCGGCGGCCAGCTCCCGGACGAAGGCCTGATATTCCTCGCGCGTCATGGCGCAGTTGATGTAATCCGCGCTCCCGCGGTCATAGCGGGAGGCGTACCACGCCTTCGTCATATCGATGGACTCCAGCGTGACGAGCGGCGCAGCCGCGTCAAAGAAATGCAGATAATCCGTCTGGCCGAAATAGCGGCCGATGGCCTCGCTCATGGCGTCGGACGTCAGGGGGCCCGTCGCGATGATGACCGGCCCCGCCGGGACCTCGGTCACCTCCTCGGAGATGACCGTGATATTCGGGTGGCTGCGGATGCGCTCCGTCACCATACCGGAAAAGCCGTAGCGGTCGACGGCAAGGCAGCCGCCCGCCTCGACGCGCGTGGCATCGGCGCACTGCAGGATGAGGCTCCCGAGCCGCCGCAGCTCCTCCTTGAGCAGGCCGACGGCATTTTCCAGCCGGTCGCCGCGCAGGGAGTTGGAGCAGACAAGCTCCGCAAAATCCGCGCAGTGGTGCGCAGGGGTCATTTTTACCGGCTTCATCTCGGACAGGCGGACGGCAAAGCCGCGCTCGGCAAGCTGCCATGCGGCCTCACTGCCCGCAAGTCCCGCGCCGATCACGCGTACTTCGGTCATGCTTCGCTCTCCGTTTTTGTCTTTTTGCGTGCGGCAGGCTTTTTCTCCGCCGCTTTTTTCGTGGTCTTCGCAGTTTTTGCGGCCTTGGCGGCCTTGGCCGTCTTCCCGGTCTTCGTCGTTTTGGCCGTTTTGGCGGGCTTTTTTTCGGCCTCCTCCGCAGCCGGGGCGATCTCCTCGGCATTCTCGACGGTGTCCGTCGTGGCCTTCGGCATGCGGCGCTTATAGCCGCGCTTGTCCTCCGGCAGGAAGTCCGGGCACTTTTCGTTGATGCAGAACGGCTTCATCTGGCCGCGGCCGGACTTTTTGAACATCGTCTGCCCGCAGCTCGGGCAATCCTGCGCCGTGGGCACGTCCCACGTCATAAAGCCGCACTCCGCGCCGCGCTCGCAGGCGTAGTAGACATAGCCCTTTTTTGACTTGCGCTTGAGCATCCCACTGCCGCAGCGCGGGCAGCGGCCCGGCATACGCTCGACGAGCGGCTTGGTATTTTTGCACTCCGGGAAGCCGGGGCAAGCCAAAAACCTGCCAAAGCGGCCGCTCTTGATGACCATTTTGCGCCCGCACAGCTCACAGACCTCATCGGTCTCTTCATCCGGCACCTTGATGCGCACACCGTCGAGAGCTTTCTCGGCATCCTCCATCTCGCGGTGGAAATCCTGATAGAAATCGCGCAGGACGGTCTTCCAGCCGACCTTTCCGGCCTCGACCTCGTCGAGCTGGTGCTCCATATTCGCCGTGAACTCGACATCGATGATGTCGCGAAAGCGCTCGATCATCAGCTCGGTCACGACACGGCCGAGCGGCGTCGGCCAGAGGCGCTTGTCCTTCTTGATGACGTACTCGCGGTCCTGGATTGTTGCCACGATCGACGCATAGGTCGACGGGCGGCCCACGCCGCGCTCCTCCATCGCCTTGACGAGCGTCGCTTCGGTGTAGCGCGCGGGCGGCTGGGTGAAATGCTGGGCCTTTTCCTGTTTTTCGGCAGTCAGGCGTTCGGAGCCGTCGAGATCGGGCAGCGAAGAGGAGCGCTCTTCGGCCTCGTCGTCGCGGCCCTCTTCATACACGGCGGTAAAGCCGGAGAATTTCAGGATCTGGTCGCTGGCGCGGAAGGCATGGCCCGCGCATCGCGCGTCGATCTGCACGGCGTCATAGCGTGCATCGGACATCTGGCAGGCGACGAAGCGGCTCCAGATCAGCTTGTACAGCCGGTACTGCTCGCGCGTCAGGTCTGCCTGAATGCTCTCGGGGTCGAGCCGGACATTGCTGGGGCGAATGGCCTCGTGCGCGTCCTGCGCGCCCTCCTTCTTGCGGAAATGGCGGGGCTGGCCGGGATAGTAGGCCGGGCCGTAGCGATCGGTGATAAAATCACGCGCTGCGGCCAGCGCCTCCTCGGACAGTCGCAGGGAGTCGGTACGCATATAGGTGATGAGGCCGACGGTGCCCTCGCCGCTGATGTCGACGCCCTCATAGAGCTGCTGCGCAACGGCCATCGTGCGGCGCGGCGTCATATTGAGCTTGCGGGAGGCCTCCTGCTGCAGCGTGGAGGTGATGAACGGCGGCGTCGGCGAGCGGCGCTTTTCCGTGCGCTTGATGCCCGCAATGGTGAATTCCTGCCCGGCGATGTCGCGCAGGACCTCGTCGGCCTCGGCCTCGCTGTGCAGCTCGCGCTTCTTTTCCTCGCCGTAATAGTGCGCCGTGAAGCTGCCCGGCTTGTTCAGGCAGCGCAGCAGCACGTCGATCGTCCAGTATTCCTTCGGCACGAAGGCCTCGATCTCCTGCTCGCGCTCCACGACAAGACGCGTGGCAACAGACTGCACGCGCCCGGCGGACAGGCCGCGGCGGATCTTCTTCCACAGCAGCGGGCTGAGCTGGTAGCCGACGATGCGGTCAAGGATCCGGCGGGCCTGCTGGGCGTCCACCAGATTATAATCGATGCTGCGCGGCTCCTGAATGCTGCGCGTCACAACGTTTTTTGTGATCTCGTTGAACGTCACGCGCTCCGTCTTGTCGTCCGGCAGCTCCAGCAGCTCCTTCAGATGCCACGAGATTGCCTCTCCCTCGCGGTCCGGGTCGGTCGCGAGGTAGATGTGCTTTGCAGCCTTGGATGCGCTGCGCAGCTCGGAGATGATCGCGGCCTTGCTGGCCAGTGGCTGATAGTCCGGTTCAAAATCGTGCTCCAGATCGACGCCCATCTTGCTCTTGGGCAGGTCGCGCAGGTGGCCCATGCAGGCCTCGACGCGATAATCCGGGCCGAGATATTTTCCAATGGTCTTTGCTTTAGACGGTGACTCGACGATCACCAGATTCGATCCCTTTGTCATGAAGGGAACCTCCATATATCCATTATCCTCCGGCGCGCTGATAGCGGTTACCGGGAAGCTTTTTGGCCAGCCCCTTGATCTGGAGCATGGTCATGGCCGCAAGCAGGCGCTGCGGCGGAAGGCCCGTATGCTCCGTGAGAAGATCCGCAAGGATCGGCTCCGGCGTCAGGGCGGCATAGACCGCCGCTTCGTCGCCGGACAGGGCGGGCGGTGCTTTCTTTCTGTCACTATAAGGCCTTGCAGGCGGATTGTCAATGTCTTTTTTGTCGAGGACTGGGGACTTTTCCGGTGAAGGCGCTGCCGGGCGGGCCGGTTTTGCCAGTCTCTCCGGCAGGGGCTGCGCAGGGACGGCCGCTGCGTAATGCGACCCAAAGCGCTGCTCCATCACCTCGCGGCGGCGACCGTCCGCCAGCTTGCCCGGAAACAGGTGTGTGTATTCCTGCAGCAGCTCCCAGCCGTTTTCGGGCATGAGCGCACCCTCGCGCAGCAGGCGATTCGTCCCCTCGCACGAGGCGACGCCGAGATTGCCGGGAATGGCAAATACGTCCCTGCCCTGCTCCAGCGCCAGCCGCGCCGTGATGAGCGCACCGCTCTGCGCCGAGGCCTCGACCACGAGAACGCCAACGGAAAGGCCGCTCAGAATACGGTTGCGCACCGGGAAATTGCCGCGCATCGGGCTCGTCCCCGGCGGGTATTCGCTCAGGAGGCAGCCTCTCGACGCGATCTGCGCAAACAGCTGGCCGTTTTCCGGCGGATAGGCGATGTCGAGCCCGCAGGCCAGCACACAGACGACCGGCTCCGGCAGGTCCATCGCGCTCTGCAGCGCCATGGTATCAATGCCGCGTGCACCGCCGGACATCACAAGCCCGCCGCTTGCGGCGATCAGGCGGGAGAACTGCTTGGCGTGCAGCAGGCCGTAGGCGCTGCACCGGCGTGAGCCGACAACGGCGATCGCGGCCTCGTGGTCAAAATCCGGCAGGCGGCCCTGATAATACAAAAGCGCGGGCGGGTCTGCAATGTTGCGCAGCCGCTCGGGATAGGCAGGCTCCGCATAGGTCAGAAGGCGGATGTCAAAACGGTCACACTGCGCCAGAATACGCTCCGCGCCGTCCAGCGTTTTGTCGAGCAGCGGCTCGAGCCAGCTCCGCCGCAGGCCTTCCTCCGCCTGCAGCGCGGCCCGGTCCATGGCATAAATGCGCTCTGCCGTGCCGAACCGGCGCAGCAGCTCCGCGCGGCCCCGGACCCCGATGCCGCTTCGCGTTGCCAGCCAAACCCAGTGCTTCTGCATCTGCGCGCCCTCCTTCCGTGTTCTCCCGCGCTACGGCCGCATCTGCCACAGCACGATCGCCGCCGCGACGGCCGCATTGAGCGACTCGCAGCGCGGCTGCATGGGAATGATGATCTGCCGGTCCGAGGCGGCGAGCAGCTCCGGGCAAATGCCCTGCCCCTCGCTGCCGATGACGACAAGATGGCGCATCAGATCGACCTCGCGCAGATCGCACGCCGTGTCGGACAGCGCCGTCGCCGCAATGGGGATCCCGGCGGCATGGCAGACACGGAGGACGTCCTCCATCGGTGCGCTCTGCGGCGGACGGCGGAACACCGCGCCCATGGAGGCGCGCACCGTCTTTTCGGAAAACGGATCGGCGCAGCCGTTCGTCAGCAGGACCGGCAGGTCGAAGGCGTCGGCCGTGCGCAGGATCGTGCCGAGGTTTCCGGGGTCCTGGATGCGGTCGAGCAGGAGCATGCCGGGCTGCACCCGGAGCGCGCCCTCCTGCGGCAGGCGCAGGGAGAATAAAACGCCCTGCGGCGTGCGCATACTCGAAACGCTCTGCATCAATGACGCAGGGACCTCGACCAGACGTGCCGACGATGGGAGTGCCGGGCAGCGTTCCGGCTCGCTCGTCAGAACGGCCGTCACCTCGGGATACCACTTGAGTGCCTCCTCCAGAAGCTTCCAGCCGTCCGCCACAAATTCGCCGCAGCTCTCGCGATAGGCGCGCGAGGTCTGCAGCTTCCGCATGTGCTGCACGAGCGGATTGTGACTGCTTGTGATACGCTCCATTCGGGAGGCCCTCCTCTGGTTTGATTTCTATATTAAATAGTATAGCACATCACTTTTCGGAAATCAATGCATGTTTTCCCGCCGCATCGTGCGGCCAGTTGCGCCAAAATGCGACATATGCTATAATGCCTGCAGACACGATATTCCGGGAGACAATCGGCAGCGGCAGCAGCGCAACGGTTTTGGATTTCATCTATGATAATCATGGGCTGCCGTTCGCCTTGAATTATTCCACCAACAACGGCAGCAGCTTTACCACCTATTACTATGTCTTGAACCTGCAAGGCGATGTGGTCAAGTTGGTCGATGGCAGTGGCACGTCTGTGGCTTCCTATGCCTATGACGCATGGGGCAAAATCCTTTCAAGCTCCGGCTCCAAGGCAGAAATCAACCCTCTGCGCTACCGTGGGTACTACTACGACACCGAGACAGGGTTCTATTACCTCCAAAGCAGATATTACGACCCGGTAACACATCGGTTCATCAACGCTGACGCACCGGAATACAGTGAAATTGCCGCAGACAGCCTGGATGACACCAATCTGTTCGCTTATTGCAGCAATAATCCGGTAATGCGGGTGGATGAAACGGGAGAGCTTTGCAGTTGGCTGAAAAAGACGATTGCGGCGGTAGCTATTGTAGTCGCAGTTGCGGCTGTTGCGGCAGTCACCGTTGCAACAGCCGGCTCGTGCACGGCAGTTGCGGCAATTGCCGTAGGCGCCGCAAAGGGCGCGGCGATCGGTATGGTTGTTGGTGGAGCAACGGGAGCAGCGCAGGGTGCTGTCAGCCACCGATTAAAAACCGGAAGCTGGAAAGGCGCCGGGCAGGCTGCACTGGAGGGCATGGGTGACGGCGCTCTTACCGGCGCAATCACCGGCGCAATACAAGGCGGCATGAGCGGCTATGCGAACCATCTAAGATATGGCTCATGCTTTGTCGCCGGAACGCTGGTTGCTACAGCGACAGGGTATGTTGCAATTGAAAAAATCAGAGCGGGGGACCTTGTTTGGACGTGGGATGAAGAAACCGGGGACGTTGCGCTCAAGCCGGTCGTCGAAACCTATATCAACGAGACGACGGAGCTGACGCACATTTTCGTGGGCGGCGAGGAAATTGTTGCCACGCCGACGCACCCGTTCTATTGTCCGGTCAAGGGCTGGACGGATGCAGCGCACCTCCGCGCGGGCGACATTCTCGTCCTTGTCAACGGTGAGTATGTCGTCGTCGAAAAAATCCAGCACGAGCTGCTCGAAAGCCCTGTCAAGGTCTATAACTTCCAGGTCGAGGACTATCATACCTATTATGTATCCGACAATGGTGTGTTGGTGCATAATTCGTGTAATCATAATTCGCGATGGAGGAGCGAAAGACGGCGATACTGGAAAGACACAGCCCAAAGTGCTGAACTAAATAAGAATTACGGTGCTTATGTTGCAGATATTGACAACATTGATAGAATGCGTCGAGGGCTGGCCCCAATAGGCTGGGATAATGCATCGGTGCAACTGCATCATTGGGCGGGCATTGCAAACGATTTTTATAATTATTCCCCGGTAAGTAAAACCTTGCATAGGATTATACATTATGTTTTAAAATGAGGAGTATAATAAATAGATGTATTTAATAGAACAAATGTTGACTGGCCAGATGAAAATGTCTGATTTTATAATTCTCTTAAAATCGGACAAAAGTCTTCAGGAAATAATTCGCGGATTTGTTCCTCAAGAAGCGATTGGTAATCGTAGTCATGCATTCTGGAAAGAAATGTCATATGACGCTCTACTGGAAAGAAACTTTAATTTTCTGCGACTTGTAACCGATTTGGCACGATTTGATGGAACAATTAGAGATAATTTGAATATTTTTTACAATATTCGCTGTGCTTATCTTTATTATAAGCCGGATTTATGCTGTACTAACAAATATTTTGATGCGCATGATCGATACCTTGCTGCTGTTGGAGAATATTACGAAGGGCCCGAGGTAACACAGACTTTGAATAAGATTGTTGAAGATGCGCTTTTTATCACGCCCAAAAGTAAAAGCATTAAAGAAATCCGCGCGAAGCTAAAGGAGGTGTTCCATATTTCTGATAAAAAACGCCCTTACTGGATTCAAGGCGGTGAATGGCCCATGGGAAAGAACTCACCAATGCAGTACATCAGCAGATCGAAAATTCCGGACGGCGTTAAGTATATTTTTCAGGATGTTGACACCGGCGAAATCCGCGAAATCGAGCAATTCTATTAACCTTGTGCGTTCCGTTCCGAAGATGTACCATATTCCCAGAGGGTGCTTATTGCGCCCTTTGGGAGGCATATCCTTCCTTACTGTGTTGTAGGGTATGAGATGAGAAGACTGAAATAGGTTGTTGATACCCCTTTCAAAAACACGACCGAGTTGACGCACATTTTCGTGGGCAGCGAGGAAATTGTCTATAGTTTGGTATTCAAACTTTTTAATTCCCCAGCCCTTGGGCTTCGCACAATTAGAGTGTCCACTTTATGGGGTACATTTTAGCGAAAAAGGCAATGATTTAACGAATACCCTAAAAATTCAACGAATACCCATAAATTTAACGCTTGCTTTGGCCAAAGTCACCACAAAAACCGTAAAACGCACAAAACCCCGCCGCAGAATTGCTCTGCAGCGGGGTTCACTTATGCGCTGAAACAGCCGAAATGCCTGATTTCAAACGGTTTTTGGGCATAGAAAAAGTCCACCGTAATTCTATCAAAATTACGGTGGACTTATGGCAAATGACTCTAATTTTGACAGAAACCGTGTAAAGGGGTGAAACTTCGGTTCGGAGGGGGCGCAGTTCTCAATTTGAGGGGGGCATTGATTTTCCTTTTAGGCGGCGCATTTTCCTACTCTGTTACACCTCTTTGAATTTGAAATTAAGACAGATAGCCCTCTCTTGCCTTCACGCCAAAGTGGGCCTCCAACTGGTGCATCTGCTCGTCGGTGATGGTATTGACCAGCGGCAGGTGGGCGATCTTCATGTAAATTTCCGCTGCCTTTTCGGCGGTCTCGATGAGGCCGAACGTCTCGTCGAGGTCTTTTCCCGCGCCGTAGATGCCATGCTGCGCCCAGACAACAAGCCGGGCGGTGCGCATCTTCTCAGCGGTCGCTTCGCCGATCTCATTGGTGCCGCAGAGTATCCACGGCAGCACATTCACGCCGTCGGGGAACACCACGATGCATTCGGTGCACATCTGCCAAAGGGTGCGGGTAAAGGCCTTTTCGTCCAAGCTGTGGACATAGGTCATGGCCAGCAGATTCGCCGGGTGACAGTGCATGACCACACGGTTCTGTGGATCCACCTTCAAACGCTCGGCATGGCTCATCATGTGTGCCGGAAATTCGGACGTGAATTTCCCGCCGTCCGCAAAGCCCCACAGAAGCTGCGCCGTCTCGCCGCCGTCCGTCAGACGCGCGAGGCCGAGATTGATCTCCGGCGCATACTGGACATTCTTGAAATATTTGCCCGTGCCGGTGACGAGGAAGTACTTGCCGTCCAGCTCTGGACAGGAAAAGCCCGTGGGAATCTCCCGCAGAACCGCGCCGTCCACATAATCGTTGACCTGCGATTCCTCCAGCAGCAGGCTCACATTTCCGCCGTTGCGCTCGTCCCAGCCGTGGTCGTACATATTCGTCACGGTGCGGATCATCTCCACCATCCACGGGGCTGTCAGAATATTTTTCATGCTCTCGCCTCCAGAATGTTCTTTTCATACGCCCACACCAGCGGCAGCCACGCGCCGTCCTCCGGTACGCCGCAGCGGCGGCAATACTCTGCCCAGACCTCGCCGAAGGGCATGGTCTTCAGTTCCTCCTGCCGAACGAGCAGATCGGTAAAATTACCCGCGTTCTGTTCAGCCGTCATATCCGGCGTCAGCAGGGCGTTCAGCAGGGCCTTCTGCACATTGCGGAAGCCCGTGACCCACGCGGCGATGCGGTTGACAGAGGCATCGAAGTAATCCAGTGCCAGATACACCCGGCCGTCCAAGCCGCCGCAGCGGACGATCTCCTTGCAGAGCTCCTTCGTTTCGTCATCGAACAGCACCACATGATCGCTGTCCCAGCGCACCGGGCGGGTGATGTGCAGGGCGATCTCCGGGAAGAAGGTCAGCAGTGCCGGGATTTTGTCGCTGACCACCTCGGTGGGGTGATAGTGGCCGTTGTCCATCAGGGGGATGCACTTATCCCGATTCATGGCGGCGTAGCTCAGGGCAAATTCCGCGCTGCCCACGGTATAGCTCTCCACGCCGATGCCGAAAACCTTGCTTTCGATGCATGGCTTGACCTTGGTAAAGTCAAATGGCTCCGAGAGAATTTCGTCGATAGACTGCTTGTAGCGCAGCCGGGGGCCCAGCCGGTCGGCGGGAATGTCCTTGAAGCCGTCGCCCGTCCAGATGTTCATGGTACAGATCTGCCCCAACTCCTCCGCCAGATACTGCGAGATGCGCACGCAGGCCCTGCCGTGCTCGATCCAGAAGCGGCGGGTTTCCTCGTTGGGGGAACTGAGCGTCAGCGGATCACACTTAGGGTGGGAGAAGAACGTCGGGTTGAAGTCCGCGCCGAGGCCGTGCTTTTTGCAGAAGTCGACCCACGGTGCAAAATGCTTCGGCTCCAGCTTATCGCGGTCGACCCACTCGCCGTCGTCAAAGATGGCATAGCTTGCGTGGAGGTTCAGCTTTTTCGCGCCGGGGCACAGCTTCAGCACCTCCTCGATATCCGCCATCAGCTCCTGCGGCGTTCTCGCACGGCCGGGATAGCTGCCGGTGGTCTGGATACCGCCAGTGAGGGGCTTCGTGGGGTCGGTGTCGAAACCGCGCACATCATCCCCCTGCCAGCAGTGCAGGGACAGCGGCACAGTTTTCAGCTTTGTAAGCGCCGCTTCGGTATCCACACCGAGGGCGGCGTATTTTTCTTTTGCTTCCGTATAGCTCATAGGTCTGCCTCCATTTGTATTTTCAGATTGCCGAGAGCCGTGGCCCCGATGGGCAGAGCGATGACCTGCTTGCCCGTGGCCTTGGCGGTGAGATGGTTCAAAAAGTCGTTTTTCGCGCCGCCGCCCACGATGTACAGCTTGTCGTATTGCTTTCCAGTGTTTCGCTCCAGCTCTGCAAGGGCTTTCGCATAGCTCTCTGCAAGACTGCGATAGGCGCAGCGGAAATAGTCGCCGATGCTGATGAGCTTTCCGCCCGTCGCCACATCAAAGGCGGCCTTCATGCTCTTGGGAGCGAGAAATTCCGGCGCGTTGGCGTCGATGAGGGCATCGCAGCGGCTCTCCTTTGCGGCGTTCACGATCTCCGCAAAGCCCAGCCCGCTGCAAAGCTCCTTTTGCAGCTCGTTGACCAGCCACATGCCCATGATGTTCTTCTGATAGCGGTTATAGCCCACGCCGCCCTCGTTGGAGTAATTGGCGGCACGGCTGGCGGTATTTGTAATGGGCTTCGGCGTTTTGACGCCCAAGAGCGACCATGTGCCGCTGGAAATATAGGGCGCGTTTTCCTCCATGGGGATGCCCTCCACCGCCGAGGCGGTGTCGTGGGTGGCACAGAGGACGCACTTTATCCCCTCATACTCGCCCAGCACCGTCCCCGGCTTTTGGAGCCTTGGGAAGATGGGCGGCAGACCGAGCGCTGAAATAATCTCCGGGTCAAATTTGCCCGTTTCTGCGTTTACCATGCCGGTGGTAGTGGCGTTGGTGTACTCCTTGGACTTCACACCGCAGAGCTTCCAGAGGAGATACTCCGGGATCATCAGAAAATCCGCCACGCCCTCCAGCCTGCCCGTGAGCTTATCCGCATAGAACTGATAAATGCTGTTGAACGGCTGGAACTGGCAGCCGGTTTTAGCGTACAGCTCCGCAAACGGCAGAATTTCGTGAACCTTGGGAATGGCCGCCTCCGTGCGGCTGTCGCGGTAGGCATAGACGGGACGGACTTCTTCCTCGCCGCGCAGCAGCACATAGTCCACGGCCCAGGTATCGACAGACAGGCTGACGATCTCCGGGAGCTCGGCCTTCGCCGCCGCGATGCCCGCCTTCACATGGGAAAGCAGCGCATCCACGTCCCAGACGAGATGGCCGTTCTGCTCCTGTACGCCGTTGGGGAAGCGGTAGACCTCATTTGCTTTGATTTTGCCGTCCTCCCGCCAGCCCACAATGTGCCGCCCGGAGGACGCGCCGATGTCGATTGCAAGGTAATATCGTTTCATTTCCATTCATACCGATGCTGTCCGGCTCCGACGGTCCGGCCCGTTCCGTCCGGCAGGAGGATCTCCGCCGTTGTGTTCGCAGGGATACCCACGGTCAGCCGATAGCCGTTCTCCGTCCGCTCCCAGCTTGTCGTAACGTTTCCACAAATGCTCCAATAACTAGCCCGTGCGAAGGTGATGTCCCCGCCGGGCTTCGGTGCAATTGTAACATGGTTTTCTCCGGTGATCCGGATGCCGCACATCGTGTTCATCAGCCACTCGCAGACCGCGCCTTTGGAATAGTGGTTCAGCGAGGCGATCCATTTGTCCTTCTGGTTGCCCTCCCAGGCCTCCCAGATCGTCGTTGCGCCGGACTTCGGCATAAAGAGCCAGCCGGGCATTTCCTCGTTTTCCAGCAGACGGTAGGCATAGCTGATATCCAGCCCCGCCAGAACGTCCAGGATCATCGGCGTGGAGAGGAAGCCGGTCCCGAGACGCCAGCCATAGTGGTCCAGCGCGGCGATGAGGCGCTTTCTGGCAAAGGCCTCCTGCTCCGGCGTCAGCAGCCCCATATACAAGGGTCGGACGAGCTTGGCCTGCCGGTCGGTATCCAGCGAGTAGCCGTCCTTCGTAACGAGTTCCTGATAGGCGCGTTTCGCGCCCTCGCTGTATTCCCGGATGCGCGCCAGCTGCGGCGTTTCCGGCTTGCCGAGGATCGAGGCGATCTCCAGCACACGCTTGAGCGTAAAATATGTATAGGCCGTGGATTCCTCCGGGTGCGGAATGAAAAAGTCGATCCCGTGGAAGGCCATGACGTCATTCGACTCGGCCCACTCGCCGTAGGACTTGCCGCAGTTAACAGCATACTTTCGATTTTTGTGGGAAAGATGCATGGGCTTGGCGAAGATCCCGCCCCATTTCCCCGCGCGGCGGATCATAAAGTCCGCATAGCGCAGCATGTTGTCGTAATACGCACGCAGCAGGCGGTCGTCGCCGTATTTCTGATAGAAATAGTACGGGATATAGACACCTGCGCACGCCCAGCCGACGGAGCCGTTCATTTTGTTGATGCTCGGCGACTCGTTTGCAAACGGCGCGATCTGCGGCAGGCGGCCGCTGCGCCACTGGCGGTCAAAAATGTCGCGCACATGCTTGCGGCCAAAGGCCGCATAGTCCGTGAGATAGGACGCCGTGTTGAAGAAGACCTGACTGTCGCCCGTCCAGCCCATGCGCTCACGCGTCGGGCAGTCCGTCGGCACGTCGGTGGAGTTGCTCTTCAGGGACCACAGAGTGTTGTGGTAAAATTGGCTGATCAGGCGATTGGAGCACTCGAATTTTGAAGTTTCCTCAAAGGCGCTGTACACAGCAACAGCCGTAAAGTCCTCTGTCCGGAATTCGACGTCCGTGTCGACCTGCGCATACTGGAAGCCGCCGTAATAGAATTTCGGCGTGTATTCGTTCACGCCCTCCCTGCAGGTGTAATCCAGCTCCTGCAGCGGTGAGGGTCTTCCTTTGGTAATGCACTGGATGTTCCGGAGCGTCAGTTCGCCGCTGTCATCGAGCGTTTCGCCCATCGTGATGTGGACTCGCTGGCCCTTGTGTGCCGTCACACGGAAGGACACATAGCCCGAAAGATTCTGCGCATATTTGAGGACAGTCTTGCCGGACGGCGTTGTGATCCGTTCGACCGGGGCAAAGCGCTCGCGCTCGAGGACCGGTACGTTGTCGGATGCCGTCAGAGGCGCATGCTCCTCCACGACGCGGACACTGCCGGAATAGGAGGGCTCGCGATTTGCATCCACGATCTCGCCGTCCTTGAGGTCGGCAAAGCGGATGGGGCCGTCATTGCTCCACGCCCAGCTCCCGTCGCTGCAGACGGTCTGCGTCGTTCCGTCCGCCAGCGTCAGCTCCAGCTGCGCCAGCAGCTTTGTCTGCGTGCCGAAGGTGTTCGTCTGCCCTGCGCCGCCGTTGGAGCCGCGGTACCAGCCGTCCGCCAACTCGACGGTCATGGCGTTTTCGCCGCCCCGCAGCAGGTCCGTCACATCGTAGACCTGATACTGGATGCGCTTGCGGTAGTCCGTGGAGCCGGGCGTCAGCAGCGCGCCCCCGACGCGCCGGCCGTTGAGCCGCGCCTCATACAGGCCGCAGGCCGTAAGATACAGTCGGGCCTTTTGAACCTGTCCCGCGGAAAACACCTTGCGGAAGCAATCCACCGGGTAGCGCTGCTTTTTACGGACGGGATAGTCCCCCGCGATCCACAGGGCGCTCCAGTCCGAAGCATTCAGAAGCCCCATTTCGAAAAAGGCCTCGCTCGACCACGCGCCGGGATCGTCGTTCTCATCCCAGAGCCGCACGCGCCAGCTGACGCGCTGCCGGGAAGCAAGCGCGTTTGGATAATCCGCGTGCATGGAGCCGGAGGGCACCTTCCCGCTGTCCCATACCGTACGGCCGTCCGTCGCTGCAAGGATCTGGAATGCGCTCTGCGTGATCCCGTCCTCACAAGTCCAGAACAGCCGCGGATGCGGAATATCAATGCCCAAAGGGTCCTGCAGATATTCCGTTTTTAATCGTACTGCTTTCATGATTCACTCTCCTGTTTTCAGCGAGCAGAAATCGCCGCCGGTCTTGCCGGTATCCGTGTGCTCTGAAACAGAGTATCGGCCCGTCGCGGCAAACGCTGCGCAAGCCGCGCCTTTGTTCATCACTTTAATTCATTATAGAGAGCCGTCCGGAATTTGTCAATTGCTTTTGACAGCATTTTCCGCCGCCCAATTTTCAGAAGAACGGCCGGAAATTCCCTGACAGACTTCCGGCATATTCGATCTTTTTCGGGCAATGCTATGACTGCGGTACCCAAAATCACATTTCAAGGAGATGTACGCAATGAAAAATACGAACCAGATCAATATCCCGGAAGCTCGCGAGGCCATGGACAAGTTCAAGATGGAAGCCGCCAACGAAGTCGGCGTCAACCTGAAGCAGGGCTACAACGGTCACCTGACCTCCCGTGAGGCCGGCTCCGTCGGCGGCCAGATGGTCAAGAACGTGTGCCCCATACGAACCGCGAGATTTACAAGAAATAACCGGATCATGGAGGGGCATATGCAGGCGGTGCGGTACATAGTGCGGATCAGCGTATAAGAAAGTCAGCACGGACAAGTGGAAAGTCATCCGCTGTCCGTGCTGACTCTTTAGATTGACCTACAGTTCTTCTGTCTTGAACGTCGTATACCCCTCGTAATAGTAGCTGTGGTCGATGCCCTTCATAAAGACCTCACGGCTATTCACGTCATCCGTCAGCGCGGCTTTCAGCAGCACCTTGATCTCCACGTCCTTAATCGGGCTGCGCTCCATGGCAAGCAAATAGTCCTCTTTATCGACCTTGCTCCAATCCACGACCTGAGCGATTCTGTTTTTCAGCATCAAATCGAGCCAAATGCGCATACTGCGCCCATTGCCCTCGCGGAACGGGTGAGCGACGTTCATTTCCACATACTTTTCGATGATTTCATCGAATGTACTCTGCGGCATTTTCTCGATGTTCGCCAGCGCCGCTTCCAGATACATAATCGGCGCAAAACGGAAGTTGCCTTTCGCCAGATTCACCGTGCGAAGCTCACCCGCAAAGTCATAAATATCCTCAAAAAGCGCTTTATGAATTGCCTTAAGCGACGCGAACGTGCCGACAGGCAGCTTGTCCAGCGTGCCGCTCTCAAACAGCCGCACGGCCTTTTTCTTGCTGATCCGTTCCTCCTCCCGCGCAAGGTCGGCAGACCTCGTCAGTCCCAATTTATTTTCCAGTGCCATGATGCACCTCCAAATGTTTTCTCGTGTCACTACTTGACATAGGGACAGAATTACGTCATGAGCGATACTTCGATTCGCACCCCCGTGTGGGGGGTGACCAACGCGGACGCTTCTGTGAACGTCCCCGGCGTCTTTCAATTCGCACCCCCGCGTGGGGGGTGACCCGGTGCGCTTTGTTCTTTGACGGCAATATCGTATTTCAATTCGCACCCCCGTGTGGGGGGTGACATGTCGCAGCGATCGACGCGCGCTGCAAATCCATTTCAATTCGCACCCCCGCGTGGGGGGTGACCCGCGCTGACGCCGAAGAAGTCTGCCAGCTTTCCATTTCAATTCGCACCCCCGCGTGGGGGGTGACCCGGCGGAAGAAGCAGCAGAAGACGAAAAAAACTATTTCAATTCGCACCCCCGCGTGGGGGGTGACGTCCGGCGCGCCGATCACCGGCACGAACGAATTTATTTCAATTCGCACCCCCGCGTGGGGGGTGACGCGATTCGCTATGTATCAGGGCGACTGTGTGCAATTTCAATTCGCACCCCCGCGTGGGGGGTGACTGGATGGGCGAAGCAGGTGCAACGGCAAAGTGATTTCAATTCGCACCCCCGCGT
>ERZ838577.1652-NODE-1652-length-28740-cov-7.387380_pt1 | contig 28740 bp, 20 predicted proteins | sample MGYA00519682_ERZ838577 | MGnify/ENA primary metagenome ERZ838577 (study PRJEB31850, sample SAMEA3708838) | human gut metagenome | biome: human gut; feature: human-associated habitat; material: faeces | place: China | collected 2014 ...
CCGCTGCAATTTTATTCAGAAGCCCGGTTCTTACCGCAAAAGCCTCCCATCAATCATTGTCCTGCGTTTCCACGTCGATCAGCCGATGCCCCAGCACGTCCACAAGACCCATGTCGGTGAGGCCAAGCTCCGGCACCGTGGGCAGGGAAACGAAGCTCAACGTCATAAACGGAGCCGGCATCTGACAGCCTAGCTGGCGCGCCGCTTCATTCATGCCGTCGAGAAGGCGCATCACCTCGTCTGCGCCACATTCGCTCATCAAGCCGCCGATCGGCAAGCACATGGAGTCCATCACGTTGCCGTCGCAGACCACGGTCAGTCCGCCATGCAGGCGGGCAACCTCGTTGACAGCAATCGCCATATCGCTGTCGCTGACGCCAACGGTCACAATGTTGTGGTGGTCGTGGCTCATGGAATATGCCAGCGCGCCTTTTTTCAGCGTAAAGCCCTGCACAAAGCCCACGCCCACACCGCCTGTCTTTCCGTAGCGCTCCACAACGGCCAGCTTCAAAATATCCTGCGACAGATCGCGCTGGATTTCCCCCTGCTTCACCGGAAGCGTGCGGATCAGATCGTGATTGATGATCTGCACGTCGATCAGGCCGATAACGTGCGCCGTAGGGCAGGCGGTCCATGCAGGTCAGCATCGTCCGCAGACCTTCCTCTCCTGCCACATTGGCAATTTCCATCAAATCGGCGCACAGCGTGGTTGTTCCCTGCGGAACAACCACAGTGGCCAGCGCCTCCGGCGAGAGCATGGTGGACTCAAAATGCATGTGCGAGTCAATAAAGCCCGGCACCGCGTAAGCGCCGCCGCAGTCCACGTTTTTCTCCGCCTCGAGCGTGAGTCCCGGTTCAATGGACACCACGCGCTTGTTTTGAATGTAAATATCCGTGGGGTATATTTCGCCGGAGAATACATTCACCAGCTGCACGTTGGCAAGCTTCAGCTCGCAGGGAAAGCGGCCAAGGCCTGTCTCAACGGTACGTTTAATTTCTTCAAGCGTTCGCATATCGGATGCTCCCTCACTTTTTATTCCAGAATCCCTCGTGCACCGCTACAATTTCCGTCTCCATCTCGAGAACCGGGCCTTCCAGCCGGATGGCCTTCTGCCCTGCGGCGATGACCTTATCGGCTCCCATGGAGAAGGTCGGGTTCTTGTCGTCGGCTCCCGTCAGCTCGAGAAGGCGCGCTTCGCTGATGCCGTAAACGATGCGGCCGATATTGGCCCAGTAGATGCCGCCGGTACACATCGGGCACGGCTCACAGGTTGTATACAGCGTGCACTTCCACAGCTTTTCTTTGGAATACGTCCGGCTGGCCCTGCTGGCAAGCACGAATTCAGCGTGTGCCGTGGCGTCGTGGGTGTCGCCTTCGGCGTTGCCCTGGCGCATCAGCACCTCACCCGTCACGTCGTCCACCAGAATAGCCCCAAAGGGGGTGTTGCCGCCGGCTCTGGCTGTTTTGGCCTCCTGATTTGCAAGCCGCAGATAGTCTGTCAGGCGTTCCATAGCATGCTCTTTTCCATCAGGCGGTCGGCTGGCTGTCGACACCGACAACTTTTTCCAATGCGTTCAGAATATTCTCATATCCCGTGCAGCGGCACAGATGGCCGGAGATTTTTTCCCGCAGCTGCTCACGGGTATATCGTTTTCCGCTGTTCACCAGCTCCACGCCGGTCAGCACCAGTCCGGGGGTGCAGAAGCCGCACTGGATTGCCGCTTCGTCCACAAACGCCTGCTGAACCGGATGCAGCAGCCCGTTTTTGCCGCGGATACCCTCGACGGTGATGATCTCATGGCCATCGGCCCAGACGGCCAGCAGAATGCAGCTGTTTTTGGCCACACCGTCGATCAGCACCGTACAGGCGCCGCACTCTCCGGCCTCACAGCCTTTTTTCACGCTGGTCAGACCAAGCCGCAGGCGCAGCATATCGGTCAGGCTCTCCCGCTCGTCGACAGCAATCTCCCTGACCTTTCCGTTGACGGTACAATGGATCACTTTAATCATCAAGGTTCCCTCCTGCATGTTCGATGGCGCAGCGCGACGCCCGCTCCGCCAGTTCCTGAATCAGCTGCGTGCGCAGTTCGAGCGAGGCACGCCACGATTCGCGGGGCGCACACTCCAAAAGCACCGCCCTCCGAAGCTCTTTCAGCAGTGCGCCGGTTGGTCGCCTGCCCAGCATCAGCGATTCCGCTTTTGCGCAGCGGATCGGACGCGGAGCGGCCACGCCAAAGGCGATGGCAAAATCGCGGATGGTTCCATCCGGCGACAACGCGCAGTTGACCGCGCAGCCGAGCGTAGCAATTTCCATGGCGTTTCGCTGACCGAATTTGAGGTATTTTCCGCCGTGGCCTTCATAGGACGCTTTGGGAATGCGAATGCCGGTCAAAAGCTCGCGGTCCGTTTCCAGTACGGTTTTTCCCGGCCCGGTATGGAAGTCCACCGCCTTTACCACCCGTTTTCCTTCCAGCGACGTCAGCTCCAGCTCGGCGTTCAGTACCAGAAGCGACGGCACACTGTCTGCGCTGACTGCGCCGTTGCAGAGATTGCCGCCGATGGTCGCGATGCTGCGGATCTGGGGGCTTCCCACCTGATTGCAGGCGTCGGCCAGCATCGGCACGCACGCTCTTGCAAGCGGGTTTTGATAAATGCTGTCAAAACAGGTGCCGGAGCCGATGAACAAATCGCCGGTTTGCTCCAAATAGATTCCTTGCAGAGAAGCGATGTCCATAATGCCAACCAGCGCAGCCTGCCGGAGCTTTCGCTCTTTGAGATGAATCATCACATCCGTTCCGCCGCAGACCGGTATGGCGCCGGGATGCGCCCGCAGCAGTTCCAGCGCTTCCGGGACGGAATTTGCCCGGAAGGTCTCTTTGATATCATACATAGGCCACTCCTTTCACTGCGCAATCAGACCCGCCTCGCCAAACGCGTGCACCAGATTCTGCGGATTCATGGGAAGCTTGTGCATGCCCACGCCTGTGGCGTGCAAAATTGCATTCCGAACCGCCGCTGCCTGGGGAATCAGGGGCGGCTCTGCCAGTCCCTTGGCTCCGAAGGGGGCGGAATCCTCGTGCGTTTCGACAAAGCGGATTTCCATGTCGGGAATATCCATACAGGTGGGAATTTTATAATCCAGCAGGTTGTTGTTGAGCGGCCGTCCGGTCGCTGCGTCAAAGAGCATCTGCTCTCCCAACGCGTAGCCGATTCCCATGGCCACGCCGCCGTGCATCTGGCCCTCTGCCAGTTGGGGATTGATGATTTTGCCGCTGTCTTGCAGGCAGTAAACCTTCCGGATTTTCACCTTGCCCATCGGCACGTCCACCTCCAGATCCATGAAGCTGACGCCGTATGCAAGGCAGATGTTCTTCATGGTAAAGGTGGCCTCCGCCGTGATATGGTCGGTGTCTGTTTTCTGGTCGTTGACGAAATTGATGTAGGTACAAAGCTGCGCCAGCGTGCAGACGGCGCTGTCACGATGCCAGATCTGCTCCGATGCAAGCCGCAGCTCGCCTTTGGGAAGCTTGTATGTACGGGCAGCGTGCGCCAGAATCGTATCTACAAGCTTTTCCGCCGCCAGCTTTGCGCCGCTTCCGGAAATATACGTCTGACGGGAGGCGTAAGCCCCGTTGTCGTAGGGTGTAATGTCCGTATCCTGCGCGGAACGGACGCTCAGCTTCTGCTCCGGAATCGTTGTGATCTGGGAGACAATCTGGCACATAGCCGTATCGGATCCCTGGCCAAGCTCCGCGCAGCCTACCATGATCTGCGCGCTTCCGTCTTCGTTCATCACAATGCGGCACGAGCCGCTTTCCAGTTGGAGCGGATAGACGCCGATTTTGTAGGAAAAAAGCGCCATGCCAAGACCTTTTTTCAGGTTGGGAGAGGTCTTGTTGAACGCGTCATATTCTTTGCGCTTGCGATCCCAATCACAAAGCCGCCGCCCCTGCTCCACACATTCGCGCAGACCGCAGGTTCGCACCGTAAATTTGTCAAAGGGGTCGACAAAGCCCGCCTCGTTGATATTTTGCAGGCGGAAATCAATCGGGTCCCAGCCGTTTCGCCGCGCGATGTCTTCCATCTGCGACTCCATGGCAAAATTCAGCTGCGGGATTCCATACCCGCGCATCGCCGCCGCAGAGGGCAGGTTGGTATAGACCGTGGAGGACTCTCCAATCTGCACGGCTGAGGCCTTGTAGGTCTGAAAATTGCTGGTGACTGCATAGGCCGCCACCGCATGCGTGTGCGCCGCGTAGGAGCCGCCGTTGGAATTGATGCGGATGCCGCGATGGGTCAAATCTCCTGCCTCGTCGGCCGCTGCGGCGATGGTCATGTCAAAGCCGTGCCGGGTGCGGGTATTGACAAATGTCTCTTCGCGGCTCAGCGTGATGGCGACGCAGCGCCCTCCGAGCCTCTGCGAGGCCAGCGCCACCAGCGGCTCATACATGGTATCCTGCTTGTTGCCAAAGCCACCGCCCAAAAAAGGCTTTACCACCCGCACATCGCCGAGCGGCATTCCGATGGCCTCAGCGATGTTGCGCCGCAGCGTATGGGGCACCTGATTGCAGGAGTACACCACCATGCGGCGGCCGTCCATATACGCAAAACAGGTGTTGTTTTCCAGGTGGCAGGCGTGCACCGCGGGCACCGCGTAATGCTCGCCGCACAGATCCTCCCGACCCGCAATTTTTTCGTCGGTAGAGAATGTACCGGTGTACCAGCTAACGTCTCCTTCCGGGGAGATCGAAAAGTCCGTGCGGGCAAGCTCGTTGGTCGGACGGAATGCGTGCATCACGTTATTATATCATCGCGCATCTGCGCGCTGATAACGGCAAAGAAAAGAAGGGAAGAAAAGTCGCCTCATACGGCGGAGCCGAATGCTGCTTAAAGCGAATAAGTACCGCAAGGATAAAAAAGCGGACTGCCGCCAGAACGAGCTTGGAAGCCGCATTTTCGTGGGAAGGGTTTTCGTCGATTATGCGAAATGTCTGCATTTTTATCCGAGTTTTTCCTATGGACGAATTATAGCAGGAGAAAAGCCTGGCGCTTTTCTGCGCCAGCCCATCCACTTCTGCCCGCAGTGCGGGCAGTTTTGGGGATTTACGAGGGCGTTCCAAACACAGCGAAAAACAGCCGGAGGGCGTTGCGGAATGAAAAAAGCCCGCCGTTTCAAGGGAAACAGAGGGGTTCCAACGAAAAACACGAGGTGAATACAGGAAAATGGTAAAAGGAAAAGAAAAATTTGCACTCTGGATCACGCCGGAGTGTAAGCGGCTTGTCGATAACTGTTATGCAGACGATCAATGCCAGAGCTGCAGCGAGTACATTGAAAAGGCAATCTTATTTTATACCGGCTTCTTATACGCCGAAAAAGCAGATCGTTACCTTCCAAAAGTCTTGCAGCAAATCTTATCTGGAACGCTGGATCGATTTGCAGAGCGCATTGAACGGCAGCTTTTCAAGCTGGCTGTTGAGCAAAACGTCAACAATCATATTCTCGCTTCGGACACGGACATTGACGCTCGGAGCTATCAGAAAATGCGCGGACTCAGCATGGAGGAAGTCAAAAGAACGAACGGGAGAATTGATTTTGAAGATGCGCTGTTGAGTGAAAGGGGCGTGTGAAAATGTCAAAGCTGATTCAGAAAGCAGGCTTTCTGAATCCAAAACGTGCCGGACGTTATATGAATTATATCGCCACCCGCGACGGCGTGGAGCTTTTGGATGAAAACGCGGACAGCATTTATATGCGCTATATTGCCACACGGCCTCGCGCGGAAAAGCACGGCGAACACGGCTTGTTTGGAGCCGAAGATGCTGTTGATCTGGAAAAGACGTTGGGCGAGTTGAAAGCGCATGAGGGCAACGTCTGGACGATTATTTACTCGCTGCGTCGCGAGGATGCTGCGCGTCTCGACTACGATAACGCCGCAAGCTGGCGGGCGCTGCTGCGCTCCAAGCAGGCAGATTTCGCGGAAGCCATGCAGATTCCACCGTCGCAGCTTCGCTGGTATGCAGCATTTCACGACGAGGGTGAGCATCCGCATATCCACATGATGCTCTGGTCAGATGACCCGAAATACGGCTTTCTACGGAAAGATAAGCTGTTGCATTTGCAGTCCATTCTGACGAACATGATCTATGCGGACGAGCTGAACGAAGTTTACATCAAAAAAGATATTGCCTATAAAGATGTGACCGAAGCGGCACGGGAAACCATGCGCAAAAATGTTGATCGGCTAGAGTCTGTTGAAAATCCACCGGAATCGATTCGGCAAAAGCTCATGGAGCTTGCGCTGGAGCTGCACACGGTCAACGGTAAAAAGCAGTATGGATATCTCAAAAAGCCACTCAAGGATATGGTGGATTCCATCGTGGACGAACTCGAAAATCTGCCGGAGGTGGCAGCGTACTATTCCGTCTGGAATGGTCTGCGCGACACACTGGAGGGCTACTACAAAAACCGTCCTAGGCAGCACAACCCACTCTCACAGCAGAAAGAATTCCGAGCCATCAAGAACGCCCTCATTCAGGAAGCGGAGCGTTTGTGCCTTCAACACGAAGAATCTTCTGCGCAGACTTCTGCAAATCCGATGCTTGTAACCGAAAATACTTCGTCCCCAACCTCTCATTCTGTGCGGCCTCCATCTGAGTATCTCCTGAATTCGACTGTCAGATTGTTTCACCAAATAGGGAGAATTTTCCGCGACAACGCCTCGCCGCCCAGCAATCCAATGGGCATCCGCATCGACTCCAAACGGCGAAAAAAGCTCATGCAGAAACGGCTGGCAATGGGGCATAAACAGGACGACCATACGCAGGCGCAGAGTTATGAGCAAAGCCTGTAATTTTGAATGTATTGGAATTGAAAAGTGAAGGACTGCCTGATTTGCGACTGCCTTGGTTTGGAATGTTTTTCTTGTGGTGCATGTGGGCAAAATCGACAGTGAATTTCTAAAAATAAAAAAGAAATTGTAAAAACTGACCATTTGATGTATTATGGAAGAAAAAACTGCAGAAGGGAACCTGAGTACAATGAAATGTTTGAACTGCGGTCGGGAATCGGCGCACTATCTTTGCGCTGCGTGCACAACACCGGAAATTCTGGATAAAGTTTTTGGGGAAATTCGCTTTTTTAAGCCGGAAACCTGTCAAAACCCGTATCTGGAAGAGCTTGCTGCGGGACTGACGGAGCCTTATGCTGAGCGAGATGTTATTCCGAAAATCTTGGAGCTGTTTGCCCCTGAGATATCGGAGTTTTACACCTGCCTGTATTACTGGATGCGGCGTGACTCTCGTTTTGAGCAGGCTGCCGTGTCATATCTGGACACACATCCTTTTGAAGATCGGCGGACGCAGGAGGTGCTGGAAAGGCTATTGAACAGCTATCTCCCGAACGATTTTGCCAAACCACAGTGCTGGTGCGAACAGATCCTGAAGCATGAAAGTCTGTGCGAGGAACTTTATCTGACGGCGGCAAAGTATTTTTCTCTGATCGCGGAATACGACAAGGCGGATGCGCTGACAGCGCGCGGTCTTCAACTGCTTGAAAATGGCAAAGGAGCCCTCCTGCTGTGGAGTTCGCCGGATGACCTCCGGAACCGGCTTCAGAAACAGGCGGAGGATACGGTCCGGTATCGCACAAAAAAGCCGTACTGCCCCAGAGGCGAAGAGCGCCAGCGGGCCCTTGCCCCATTCTATGACAAAAGGGGAATCCCGTACCCCTGGCTGAAAACAGCGACCGGGACGAGCACCGGTAAAGGTAAACATGTGAAGGTCGCAGAAGGTGAATTTGTCATTCATGAGCGTTATGACGCGCCAGACGGAGATTACTGTGCATTCTGGTGCGCTGAGGCATTCTCTCTTGCGGCCTCAAAGCCGATTTGTCAGATCGCGGCCGTGCGCGTCCGGAACGGAAAGGAAGCAGATATATTTGAGAGCCTTGTTTACCCGTGGGATGGCACGAGCGCGCGACAGAACGCGGCAAAGGCACTTGGTATATCGCTGGAGGAAATCGAAAACGCGCCGCGTGTTGCGCAGGTGATGCCGGAATTTTTTGCATTCGCCGGCAAGGACGTGCTTGTCTCGACAGATGCAGCGGGAATGCAGGCAAGGCTTCTTTCCCGCGCGGCGCGGTACGCCGGAATGCGCGAGATCGGGAATGAACTGTTTGATCTGCTGGACTTTGCGGCAGATTTGCCGGAGAAGCCTAATATGGAATGCGGCAGCAGAGCGAAGCTGCTGGACTTCTTTGCGATCCCGGAGGGGAAAACGGCACTGGAAAAAGCACGGAACAACAGGCTGCTTTTTGACGCTCTGAGAAACTGCAAGAAATAGGAGAACCAGAATGCAATTAACAGACAAGCAGCTTGAAGCGGTTCATGAAACAAAGCGCAATCTACAGATCATCGCCTGCGCCGGATCCGGAAAAACAGAGACTATCAGCCGCAGGATCGCGGAAATACTGAAAAACGAGCCGCGGACTGATCCCGCATCGATCGTGGCCTTTACGTTTACCAACAAGGCAGCAGACGCGCTGCGGTGCAGAATTTCCGCCGCGCTCGGGGAAAACGGAGCGCAGGATGCGGCGCGGATGGATATTGGGACCATACACAGCTTTTGCTGGAGACTTCTGCAAACCCATTGCGAGCAGTTCCGGACCTTCCGGGTGCTGGACAGTGTCAAAAGTCATCTCTTCATTACGCGCTATTGCAGCGAATGCGGCATGAAAACACTGGGATTGGAAGCATATCCGCGTAATGTTCTGCTGTTTTTGTCATGTATCGAGAAGATGATCGCAGATGCCGGCCACGCGGATGCATGGACGCGGGAGCAGCGCGAAGCATTTGAACAGTACAGATCGTGTCTGTACAGCCACGGATATTTGGACTATTCGTTTTTGCTCTATGAGGCGCTGCGCCAGACGGAAGAAAACCCGGCAGTACAGGACTATCTGCGCAGGATCCGCTATCTGGTGGTCGACGAGTATCAGGATGTCGACGATCTGCAGGAGCAGCTGATCCGGAAGATCAGCGAAGCGGGCGCGAATATCTGTGTGGTCGGCGACGACGACCAGACCATTTATCAGTTCCGCGGCAGCAGCGCGGAGAATATGATCACATTTTCCGAACGTTATGCGGACGTACATCAGGTGAAGCTGGAGAAGAATTTCCGCAGCGCGCCGCAGATCGTGGATGTGGCTCGCACGGTGATTTCCAACAATAGCAGAAGAATTCCAAAGAGCATGCAGGCGGAAGGCGAGAGCGCGGACGCGGAGGTTTGTGCGCACTGCTTTGAAAATAAGCCGGAAGAATACCGCGTGATCGCAGAAGAGATCGTTCGCCTGCATGACAAGGGTCTGCCCTTCCGGCAGATCGCAATTCTTGCCCGGAAGGGAAAAATCATCGCGCCGATCGCACATGCGCTTGCCGAGGCACAGATCCCGGTGGAAACGGACAGCGCGGAGCGCTTTTTCGCGGGAAACTACTTTTCAAGCTTTTCCGGTACGTTGGAGGTGCTCATACAGCCGGATCACGCAAAGCTGGCCGGTCTCTGGCAGGATGTGCTGGACCGTGCGGCCATCACGGCGGGATTCCGGTATCTGCGCGGCTGCATGTTCGGCGGCCCGAGAAGACTCGATTCGATCTTCCTCGAGTTTTGCGAAAAGACGGGGTTTCTGCGGGATGCAGAGGATTTGGAGCAGCGCCGGGAAAGTCTGAATGGCTTTATGAGAATCCTATCGGATTATGAAGAGATATACGGCGACTGGAAACTCAGCGCCCGATGCAGCGGGGCGCAGCGTTTTATTGCCATGCGGGCGGCGGAAGAGTATCGCTATCACAGCTTTGAGACGAATAAAAAACGGACCGACGCTGTGCAGCTTATGACGGTCCACAAGGCGAAAGGACTGGAATTTGACGCGGTATTTCTGCCGGAGCTGATGGAGCGGGAATTCCCGGCATCCAATGTCGGCGGCAGAAAATACTGGCATGTTTTAGGCGGTCGGTTTGAGGAAAATAAAGAAAAATACCAGACAGCCATAGATGATGAACGCAAACTCTTCTATGTGGCGCTTACACGTGCAAAGCGGCGGCTGTATCTGACCTATGAGCTCTCTACGCAGCCAGTTTCCCGCTTTGTTGTGGAGGCGGCTGCATCAGCCAGCCTGCACATCGATAAAGAGGATCTGCACAGGAATCGGCAGGATTCGCTGACAATGACAGAGGCAACAGACTGTACAGAAACCTCTGACGTACAGGAAGAAGCTGCTCGGCGTGAAGAAACGCGCCGACAGCGGCAGGCATATTGGGACATGGTCAGATACGCAAAAAGCCAGCTTTATGATTATTATGGGACTGCGAGTCATTTTTGTCCGGCTGCACGAGCGGATCTGGTACGGATTAAATCAATGAGTCCAGACGAGATCTTACAAGAAGCTTCCCAATACGGCCTGATCTGAGTTGAAACAAAAAAGTAAGGTAAATCATATATGGAAGAGGGTGTTGCGGCGTTGGCATCTTTGACACATGTGTGCATTTGGGCGGAACATGGCTGGACGCATATTACCGCAGAAGAGGCTGCACAGAGATTCCCCAGCGGAACGATATCAGCGAATAGTGGCCTGTTCATGTGTGATCTGTGCAATCAGTATGTTACATTGACAGACGGAGAACAGCGGGGCAGATATTTTCGCCACAGCGCCTATGAAATCAGCAAAAATTGCCCTGAGCGAACGTTCGGTTCCGGCTATACTCCCAAAATAGAACCGGGTGCGCACACGCTACCTATCCGACTGACAAAGTGTGATGATTTCTCATTGGAAATAGGAATGCTGCTGATTCCAGCAGAGATTCTCGAACGACAGACGCAGAGAACATTCAGTGTGCATCCGCAGGGATCAGTGGGTGAAAGTTGGCGGTATTCCTTTGAGCGTTTGCTTGAAAATGGTGTTACATACGTTTCAATCGGTGATGAGCCAGCAGAAAGCTATCGGATTGACTGTGCACCGGAGCTACGACCGTACTGGCCTGCTGCTGTTGCAGGCATTTCTGCCACTTGTGGCAGGCTGTTTGACAGTGCGAATCGGAAGATGCTCCCGGAAGATGCAGATGTCCAGATCGGAAAACAGTACTACTATCTCAGCGCGACTCGGATGTATCGCCGGGTGCCAGGTCTTTCATACAGACTGATTGCGGAAAAGAGTATTAGATATCGGACGTGGCGACTGTATGAATTGAAACCAACTATGATGACGCAGGATGCTGCCCGCTTTTTCCTGGAGCGGCGCTACAGGCTTACAGACCGACCAGTCTGTATGACGGCACTGTGGCCGCTGTTTGCTGCATCATCCTATGTTATGAAGTATGGAGGCGGGGAACTCTTTTTCCGGATTCAGGGTGGGGATGGAATCACAAGCTCGGTGTTTCCAGTATCAAAAATGGACACAAGTTCTGGAAATGATGGAAGCACCATTGTTCGAGTTACTCCCGCAGGAAGATGGCAGATGATCTCGGCGTGTCGCGCTGGGCGAACGCTGGATTTCCTGTACTTCTGGAGGGAATCGCTGCAAAATGCGGCAAAGCCTACGGAAGTTGAAATTATGGACTGGAAGGGGAAACCTGTTTTTCCAGATGGTACAGCGCTTCCGGAAAAGGGAATTCTTCAGTTTCAACTGCCGTTTGACGGGAGTTTGGAGGTCTGGAGTCGCGGCGTGATTGCAGAAAAAATGAACCTTTTAGCAGGAAGAACGGTGCAACTCACGCAGATTGGTTGGGGAAAAACGATTCTGATTCGCCAGGGACTCGATATCATTTGGAAACAGCCTTATGAAAAGACGAGAGTAACATCTGATTCGGCTTCGGACGAAATGTTTCTAGCGGAGCTTAAGCGCTGTTGGGGTAAAGCCGTACCGTTCGGTGCGGAAGCCGGAGTTATTGCCGGAAAACTGCATGACTATCCTAAAACGAAGGCGTGGCTGCGGTATGTAGCATGTGCCGGAAGCATCCCGGAGGAAGCATACCGAAAAATATGCGAGATTATATCACAACGATAGCAGGAGGAATACAAATGGATAATCTGGGCCGAGATAACATGGCACAAGGCGTAAGACAGGCAGAGATTCGCCCGATGCTGTTTGACATGGAGCCAATTATCTCGCTATGCCGCGGATTTAGAAGACCGGACGGCAGTATGCGGCTACTTCGCGTTGCTGATTTAAAGGATGGCGTTCTGACAAGCAATTTTTCGGATGAAACACAGTGGCTGACGCATCTGTTTTGCCGTGAATCGTTTGTGGAAGAAGGTTTCTATGGCGTCTGGAAATGGAAAGCCGGACCAAACAAAAACGATCCAAATAAAATTTATATCGATTCGGAATACCTGCCGGAATCGCACATTATTGAGATTGTCTTAGTTTCAGCACATTCTCCAGCGGAGCTGGCACTCAGAATCCGTGGCGGTATTGAAGCATTTGAGCCTTCCTTTGATACAATCTTTGCCTTTAAAAACGGCAGCGATTACTTTGCAACTTATTGTGAAGCACGATGCCTGCAAATGCAGAACGGCAGAGGAAGTGTCAAAAAGCAGGTTTATTCACTGCCGCTTGTGCGCTTGACGGCAGAAGATATCATTCGAGATGCCGGACATATGTTTTACAAGAGTGTAAGCCCTGTGTATTTGGAAGAAAATCTTCCGCTGCAGGATCCTACAAACACGGCGCGTGATGTGATACTGCAGCGTGCATCATGGCAATATTGCAAACAAAAGGGACTTACAAAAAAAGAATTCCAGTTTGTGCAGGAGTTTCTGGGTGAGGTTCCGACAGATGAGCTGACAGAGGAAATTGCTGCATCGTGTGCGTGTTCTTTGCAGCAGGCACAGGCAGCGGTGCAAAAATTCTCTGACAATGCGCTGCAATATCTAAGGGGTGCATCGCAAGCGGGTGCAGTACTCGCTCAAACGGTGCAGCGGACTCCAGAGCTGATGCAGCAGATTCAAAAAGCGATCGCCGGACAGTGGAAACAGGAAAACGCGGAAAAGCTTCAGATGGCTGAGAAAATTTTGCAGCAGCTGGAACAGGAGAAAACTGGTCGCGAACAGGAGCTGTCCAATGCGAAGAAAGAGCTGGATGATCTTCTGGCGCAAATAGATCGTTTGACAACGGAAACGGAAAAGAAGCAGGTGCTTGCAGATGCAGTTGAGCAGGAGGTAGCTGACAGAATCCGTGCGGCACGAGAAAATATGGCGCGATTTATTGCGGATTTGCCGTATCTTTCGTCTGAATCAGCACCGCAGAGTGAGTGTGAAAGCCGGGCTTTTGTTGCGGGAAAACGCTTACCAGAAGCAGGATTGCAGGAATGTGTTACATGGCAGGATGCACATGACATTCTGACGGACGAACTTCCAGAGGCAGGCGTCATTCGGGAACTGTGCGGAGATTTTGCAGCATTTCTGCTTGCAGCATATTGGAGAAAACAGCCGCTGATTTTGGCGGGGCCGAACGGTGCGGATATTGCTGACGCGCTTTGCGCAACATTGTTTGCAAGTACCGCAAATCGTATTTGTTGTGGAGAATCAGAGTGTATAGCATCACAGAATACAATTCTGGAGGTTAAAGGCGGAGTGACCGTTCTGGACAGCCCCTTCCATACGCACTGGGAGCAGCTTTTGCCGATGCTTTCGACAAACAGGGAGACATTTTGGATCCTTACTACGCCTTACACAGAGGATTTGCTTCTGCAACCGAAGGAAATTTGGAATTATGCAGTTGTGGCGGCAACAGAGCTTCTGGTCGACCATCCAGCACCGAGACAGTACGTGGGCGGAAAGCTGTCGCAGTATTTCGGATTTCCACAGAGAAAACCGTCTCCGTTCCGTTGGAAAGGGTCAGAAGTTTTGAAGGGGTTGCCGCCCACGGCGCTTCGGAATCTGGCGGGACTCAGTGCGGACTTTCACCAGCTGGCGCAGTCAGAAAAACTAGATGTAGAGCTTTTGACATTCGGTTATATACTGGCGTTCCAGACAGGAAGGGAAACAATGCTGGAAAGTATGATTTCTGAGAAGGGACGCCTGATTTCAAATCAGACGAACATGCTTCTGCGGCAGATGCTGGGGGAAAATATATGAGATCAAGCGGTGAGCTTGTCGCTAGGGCGTCTGAAATGCTTGGCGTACAGCCTGGGAAAACGGAAAACAGAACTGCATTTTTGCAGCGCCTTGTTTATACCATAACAGGGCTGATGGGTTATGCGTCCTTATGGGATATGCCGGAAGATGGCACCGATATTTCCATCACGCATTTCAAGCAGCGGATACACCGGACACTTGAGAGTTATTTGGCAGTATATCCGGAATTGCAGAGTACTTTTAATGTGACGGATGATACGCTGTATGAGGAAATCTATCAGGTGTTTCGTTTGACGGGCTGCTTGTATCACACACCGTATCGCATTGCCCCACCTGCGGCTTCAGCTGCGGCGGAGGGTGCCATTGTTTTTACACGTGGAATGGGACTGTCGGACATCGGAAACGTTAGCGGACTGGGGACGTATCGCAAAAACTCCGAAGAGAAGACAAACTACAGCGTGACAGAAATGTTTGCCTTAAATCCTCCGCTTAGAGAGATTTGGAACCAATGGATAAGGAGTGCTTCATGGTCTGCCGATAATCTTCCGGAAATGCGCGAGTACCTGCGTACTTGTCCGCCTTTTTCTTATAGCTATTGGCGTAGGGAACCGGAACGAAAGGAAGGCATTACCCTGCTGCGTTGCGGTCAACCGGGGAAGCGGCAGTATTATCTGTTCCGCGCTGGTACCGGGAGAGGGGAAATCTCTGTGATTCCGCAGTGGTTGACAGATGAAATGGGGTGGCGTGTGCTGGCGTGTGCGATTCTTGCTCACGGCGGGTGCCTTCCGGCTACTGTTTACCGCCGCGACGGACATGTTGTTTTTTTGAAACTCGGTTATCTTTACGCTCGGCAAGAGTTGAATTTCTTGAAGCTTTACAGCTGGCCGCTCAGTGTTACCGATTTGCCTCACGATTTTTCAAGGGCTATAAATGCGGATGTCTTTGACGCTCTGCGAATTATATTGGAGCAAAGAGGTTACCTATTTACGGAGGAGTAGACTATGGAACATGGTGCGTATTATGTTCATAAGCAACTGCGCACAGAACTGAAGAATTATATTTGTTCACAGTATTTTGGAAAAACACCAATTCTTTTGCAGGCATTGAGTGCGCAGCTGGATCAAGAAGGCGTACTGTACCGAAAGCCGTTTCTGGAGTCATCGCCTGCCTATCAGACGCGGCCTTCCGGCATGAGTACTGCTGAGATTCCAGATTGGATGAAAAAATTTTTTGCCCGGTTGGAAGAAGCGGCGCTCGGCGTGTATCCCGCACCTTTCTGCCATCAGATTCAAGCGCTTGAGGCCGCCTGCGCTGGGAAGGATATTTTTGTCGCGACGGGAACGGGATCTGGAAAAACCGAGTGCTTTTTGTGGCCGATTCTTGCAAAGATGGCGGGAGAGGCAAGAAACCGTCCACAGAGTTGGCGCGTTCGCGGCGTACGTACAATGATCCTGTATCCCATGAATGCGCTTGTCTCCGATCAGATCAGCCGTCTTCGCCGGTTGATTGGAGACAGAGAAGGTCGGTTTGTGAATATTTTCCGGGAAACCAGCGGATATGCAGCGAGAAGACCACAGTTCGGTATGTATACTGGCAGAACGCCATATCCGGGCGCGTACCCAGAGAAAGCACAGGATCGCAAACTGGAGCAGACACTACGGAATATTTCGTTCCCACAGACGCAGCAGGAACAAGAATATTTGCGGAAACTTTCTCATGAGGGGAAACTGCCGGCAAAAGCAGATATGACTGCATATCTTGCGAGACTGCACGAAAGCATCCATACCCCGGATGAAGAGGACGCAGAACTGATTACCCGCTTTGAAATGCAGCAGGTCTGTCCAGATATTCTAATTACCAATTATTCCATGCTGGAATATATGTTGTTACGCCCAATCGAGCAGGGCATCTGGGATAGTACGAAGGCATGGCTGAATGAAAATGCGGAAAATAGACTATTGTTTGTCATTGATGAGGCTCACATGTACCGCGGCTCGAGTGGCGGAGAAGTGGCGCTTCTGATTAAGAGACTTCTTCACAAGCTCGGCATCGGGCGGGAAAAGGTTCAGTTTGTTTTGACAACAGCCAGTATGCCGGACAGTACGGAAGAAGACCGCGCAGCAGTTATGAAATTTGCGGCAGAGCTTACAGGGACTCCGTTAGAAAAGGATTTCTTCTATCTGACCGGAACGAGGGAAGATATTCCTTCTGCACCTGCTTACGAAATCCCATTTTCGCATTTTCAGGCTTTTTCAGATGCAGGCTTTGAGCAGGGGGACGAAGGGCAACTGGAGATGCTTCGACAGTTTTGGATGCCGTTTGGCGGTTATCTGTTTGAGACTGTGCAACAGGCGCAGAGTTGGATGCATGAGAATCTGGTTCGTTACGCACCGTTTCGAGAATTATTCAGACTTTGCCGCGGTCGCGCCATTTCAATAGACGAACTGGCATCCGGCATTTTCCCTGGGCAAGTGGAAAAGGAGGCGATGGATGCCGTCAGTGTGTTACTGGCGCTTGCTCCGCTGGCTAGAAGTGAAAAGGGCGCTGTGTTGTTTCCAGCACGGATGCATATGCTGTTCCGTGGCGTTAAAGGCGTATATGCCTGCTGCAATGAACAATGTAGCTGCGCACATACAGACGGTGCGCTTAAACTTGGAGATATTTTTTTGAATGACAGTTATCTGACATGTCCGCACTGTGGGAGCGCCGTATATGAGCTATACAATGACCGACGTTGCGGCGCACTGTTTTTCCGGGGCTTTATTCATGAACGGGATATGGGCGCTGCGTCGGGAGCGTATTTGTGGCGCTACCCAGGTCAGACGTTGGATGGTATGAAGGAAATTCACCTGTTTCTTCCAGAGGAGGACTACCGGTTTCCGCTGAAACAGGGGAAGTTTGCACTTTTGCCGTGCTATCTGGATGTTAAAAGCGGCTTTATCAACTTCCGTGATGATTTATGGGAAAATCAGCCGAATGTCCGCAAGCTGTATTACAGCCGTTATCAGGCCAAGGGCAGACCGCAGACGCTCACGTTCACAACCTGCCCACACTGCCGACATCAAATGTCATCGAAACAGCTTACGTCTTTCGCTACGAGGGGCAATCAATCGTTTGGAAGCCTCATTCAGACACAGTTTCGCCTGCAAAACCCGGTTCCCGGGAAAGACAACGATCCCGAACGGCTTCCTAACGCCGGGCGAAAGGTGCTTCTGTTTTCAGACAGCCGTCAACGTGCAGCTAAGCTTGCACGAGATATGTCACAGAGCGCGGATTTGGCGGCAGCAAGACAGCTGTTTGTATTGGCTATTCAGATGATGGAAAATCAGACAGTGCAGTATTCTATGAACGAACTCTATGATTTTTTCTGTCTGGCTGCTGCACAGCGGCATGTTCAAATGTTCCATGATGCACAGCGGGAAAAATTCGTTGGCGATTGCAGTGCGGCGCTCCAAAGCAATCAGCGAGCCCAAAAGCGGAAACGGGAGTACGTTCCGCGCTTTTCTGTCTCGAACGCGCCAGCGGCAATGCAGGAACTTTTATTGCGGTTGTTTGCTGGCGGATACAATACATTGACCGATACAGCCATCTGCTGGATCGAACCGACCGATCAGGCCCTGTTTGATGCAGTCGACTCTCTGGAGGATGCAGGGATCAGTGCGTCGGACGAAGAATTTATGGAGGTTTTCAACGCGTGGCTGCTTTCCATTTGCGACAGCGCCGCTGCGCTGGGGCACACGGTTCCGGATGCTATTCGACAGAATGTCCGCGCAAGCTATGGTGGGTACGGTTTGGATCCAGATTGGAACTTCTCAAGAAGTATATTGGATATTCTGAAGGAAGGAGCGGACGAGAAAACCATAACCATCTGGCGCAGAGTGCTACGAGAAAATTTTTTGGACAGTGCACAGCCAGACAACGGACGGCTGTACACGGATCTATCGCGTCTACGCCCCCGGTATGATCCGAATCATACATGGTATCGATGCGGACAATGCGCGGAAATAACGCCGTATCTGCTTCGTGGGCGTTGCCCCAGCTGCGGTGCGCAGAAAATCAGCGCAATGCGATCAGGGGATTTTGAAGCACTGGAATTCTGGCGTAAGCCGATTGAAGAAGCCCTGCGAGGCGAGCCTGTTCGCATCATTGATACGCAGGAGCATACGGCACAGCTGTCGCATAAAGATCAGCGTGATGATCTGTGGAGCAAAACAGAACAGTATGAGTTACGGTTTCAGGATTTGATTCAAGAAGGACAGACACCAGTGGATATTCTCAGCAGTACTACGACCATGGAGGTTGGCATCGATATTGGATCGCTTGTGGCTGTTGGGATGCGCAATATTCCTCCCATGCGGGAAAACTATCAGCAGCGTGCCGGACGTGCCGGACGGAGGGGTGCTGCACTTTCTACGATTGTGACCTTTTGTGAAGACGGACCACATGATATGCTCTACTACAATGAGCCTGTTCCTATGTTCCGGGGAGATGCGCGCAGACCGTGGATTGATATTGCAAGTGAAAAGCTGCTGCAGCGTCACCTCGGCATTGTGGCAATGCAGGAATTTCTGGCGACGCAAGGCGAAAGCATGGATCATATTGCAGCGGCTATGTTTTTGGATCGCTGTATTGAACCTTATCTGCAATTTCTGCAAAAGAAGCCCAGCAGTTGGTATCAGATGCTTTTGCCGAAAGAGACGGACACTGACACTGCGCGGTTTCTTGCTGCACAGGCGCAAGGAATGGAAAAGCTGAGACAAAAGCGCGTGATGCACCCTGAACTATTCGGATGGGAAGAGGGGGCGGAAAACAAAAACGCAAAGACGCTTCTGGATGCGCTGTATGAAGAAGGGCTGATTCCAACTTATTCATTCCCAAAGAACGTGGTCAGTACTTATATTACCGACACAAACGGCATTGTACGCTTCGAGGTCAGCCGGGGGCTTGATGTGGCGATTAGTGAGTACGCGCCCGGAAGGGCAATTGTTGTGGATAAGCAAACTTATCAGATCGGTGGACTGTTTTCACCTGATAGTGTCCGACGGCGGGGAAAAGCAGTTGCACCTGCCAGAGCTTATCTTGAGGATCCCAACTACTGCAAGACGCTTCTTCAGTGCGATAGCTGCCAGTGGTTTGGAGTGGAACGGGATGGAATGACGCTATGCCCATCATGTGGTAGTAAACTACGACGCCGCGCACGGCAGATGATAAAACCGTGGGGCTTCGCACCCAAAGATGGTCAGCAGATTCAGCAGGCACAGTTGGAAGAAGCGTACAGTTTCTCAAAGCCTCCACAGTACGCAACTGTTGCGGACGCGCAGTCCACAAAGTCGGTGCCCGACTGGAAACACCTTCGGATGGCACAGAGAACTAATCAGCAGCTGATTATGCGAAACGACGGACCGGGTGATTTGGGTTTTACTATTTGCTCAGACTGCGGCGCAGCCATGCCCGGAGAGGGACAAGATGTGCTGAAGAATGTGGATAGACCCTACCGCCTTGGTTTTGTAAAAAGCAAATGCCGGCATATGAATACCTTACAAGTGGACTTAGGATACGATTTTCTGACAGATATGCTTGTTTTGGAATTCGCTGTAGATCGGACGAAAATCAGCAGCTTCACAGAAAGTATGTGGATAGCTAGAGCTGCGCAGTCGTTAGCGGAAGCTTTACGCCTGACGGCCAGCAAGGAACTCGATATTGAGTTTACAGAGCTTGTAACTGGCTACCGGGTGAGGCACGGCGAGACTGAGGACTTTATTGACGTCTATCTGTACGACAGTCTGTCGAGTGGTGCAGGGTATGCTGCTGCAATTGGGGCGCAAATTGAAGCTGTGCTACAAAAAACACAGATGCAGCTTCAACGTTGTACATGTGCAAGTGCATGTTACAATTGCCTGAAGCATTATCGTAATCAAATGGTACATGGTCAACTCGATCGATTTGCGGCGCTGGAATTGCTGCATTGGGGAAAAAACGGTGTCCTTGCGCCGCCAGTGTCGACGGAAAAACAGGTGGAATATGTCCGACCACTTGAAAAAGTCCTACTGCACGCGGGAATTGAACTGCTCGTAGATGGCGGTATGCTTCGTATTCGAAAGAAAAATCATGAAAAGCAACTTGTTGTATATCCTGCGATGTGGGCTTGCTCGACTGCACCGGATATAGTCTACCTTAGTGATGCACAAATTCGCTTTGCCAAGCCATATGCGGCATCTGTTCTGATGGACAGTCTCTGACTACTGCAGCGCAATAACTGCGCCGCAGTAACCAAAGAATAAGCTTTTTACTGAAACGCAAGTCTCTGAAAATGTCCGAAATTTTCAAAAATTTGCTAGACTTTATCACCCTTCTGTGGTAGTTGTTTGTGTTACCAAAATGGAAAGGGGAACACAGATGGCGAAGAAACGGGCAAATGGGGAGGGCAACATCCGCAAGCGGAAGGATGGTCGCTGGGAGGGGCGTTACACGGCAGGTATCGATCTGGAGACAGGGAAACCAATCGCAAAAAGTGTCCTCGCGCGGACGCAGCGCGAATGCAAAGAGAAGCTGCAAAAGGCGATGGAGGAACTCGAAAAGATCGATGTGACGAAGCGCCGGGATTACACAGTAGGTGAATGGGCGCAGCTCTGGTATGAGAACTACGCCAAGCCATCCGTCCGCGCGTCCACAGCGGCGTATTACAAGAACTACATCGACCAGCATATTGTGCCGCGCATCGGGGACATCAAGCTGACGGCGCTTACGACGCTGCAAATCCAGAAATTCTACAATGAGACGAAGGCACACGGCAGAGTGCAGCGGTACGAAAACATGGACGATCTGAGTCTCAGCAACAAGACGATTCGCGGACTGCACACGATGCTGCGGCAATGCTTGGAGCAGGCAGTGACGGAGTGGCTGATTCCCTACAATCCGGCAAACGGTTGCCGCCTGCCGAAGAAAGAAAAGAAGAAAATGCAGATCATCCCGCCGGAGAAAATTCGCGACTACCTGAAAGCGGCGGAAGAATGGGGCGTCCTGCCGATGTTCTATCTGGAACTGAGTACCGGATTGCGGCGCGGCGAACTGGTAGCGCTGCTATGGAGCGACCTGAACTTGCAGACAAAGACGCTGACTGTCTCCAAATCCGTGTCGCGCGGCAAAGGCGAGCTGGTCGTGACAGAGCCGAAAACAGAAAACTCGGTTCGTGAAATCTATCTCAGCGACGAGGCAATCCGGCTGCTGGTCGAAGATCGTAAGAATCACCCGTTCAGCCCATATATGTTCCCGTCGCCCAAGACTGGTGGAATGTATGGTCCGGACTGCGTTGGAAGAATTCATAAGAAGCTGCTCGAAAAAGCCGGAATTGAGGAGCACATCAGATTTCATGATCTCAGACACACATTCTCGACACTGGCAATTCAAAGTGGCATTGACCCGAAAACGGTCGCGGAGATCCTCGGTCACGCCTCGGCGGAGTTTTCGCTGGATGTCTACACGCACGTCACGGCGGGCATGAAAAAAGAAGCCGCGCAGAAAATCAGCGGCTTCATGGCAAGTGTCGGATAACAGTAAAAAATGGGCAGAAAAACACGCACCGCCTGCCGGAATTGCTCCGGCAGGCGGCGATTTTTCACTTCCGGCGCTTTCCGCTCCAAAATCCTGTTTGGGTCGCGTTTGGGTCAAACGGAAAAGTCACAGAATTCTCCATCGGAAAAAGTTCTGAAAACGCAGAAAAATCCGGCTGAAATCAGAAGATTTCAGCCGGATTTGGTCGGAGTGTCGGGATTCGAACCCGAGGCCTCTTGGTCCCGAACCAAGCGCGATACCAAACTTCGCCACACCCCGTTAGCTCGATTATTATAGTGAACAAATTGCGGTTTGTCAAGAGGAAAAGCATGATTTTCTGTGCGGCGCATAAAAATGAACCGGAGGCGATGAATATGGAGAAACGTTACCCGGAAACGACGCAACAAAGCGGACGAGTTGGGGTCCTGATTTCGCGGCTGACACTGATGCTGGCGCTGGCAGTTCTGGTGCTGACGGTAAGAACCTGCTGCCCCTACGCGGTAGAGCAGGTGAAGGACTGGCTGGGACTCGGAGAAGAAGGCAGAACGCGCGCGGCATTTTCTGCGCTGTCCGGCGCGCTGTCCGAGGGCGACGGCGTTGTCGCGGCGTTTGCCGAGTCCTATCAGACGCTTGCCGGTGAAACGCCTTGAGATCGCGCCCGGTTTTATTGCTGCACTGTGCCTGCTGCGGCTGCTGGTTGAGCCGGGTGTTTTCTGGAGCTTTCTTGCGGCGGCAGCGGCGCATGAGGCGGGGCATCTGACAGCGGCGTTTGCCTTGCGTGTAAAGGTGACGGGGATTCGGCTGGACGCGCTTGACGCGAGAATCCGGATGCAGGCCTCCAGCTACCGGCAGGAGACAATCTGCGCGCTGGCAGGACCGGCGGCAAGTGTGCTGCTTTGTATTGCCATGAGAAAGGCGGACCCTGCGTGCGCGGCAATCAGCCTGCTGCTGGGGCTTTTCAACGCGCTTCCGGTATTTCCGCTCGACGGCGGACGGGCGCTGCGTGCAATGCTGGGGCTTTTCCTGCCGCTTTCGCGCGCGGAGGCGATTTCCGGCTGGATCGGTCTTGCGGTGTGCGCGGCGGGGCTCGTGGGCGCGCTGCTCGGCGTCCGGAAATTTGGACTGGGTATGATGCCAGTGGCGGTCTGGGGCATTTTGCTGCTGCGGGTTTTGCGCTATGCGCAGGAAGAGGGGGCTTGTTTCTTACCTGCCGGTAAGGTATAATGTCAAAGACTATGAGAAATTTGAGGTAGAGCTATGACGGATACCTTGCACAGAATTCTGCCGCAGGTGCAGAAGCCCGCACGCTATGTCGGCGGCGAGTACAACCAGATTGTAAAGGACAAGCGAGACGTGGACGTGCGTGTGGCGTTCTGTTTTCCGGACACGTATGAGATCGGCATGTCCAACATCGGCATGCGCATTTTGTACGGGCTGATGAACGAACTGCCGGGCGTGTGGTGCGAGCGTGTGTTTGCGCCCTGGGGCGACATGGAAGAAAAAATGCGTGAGCATGCCATTCCGCTTTACGCGCTGGAAAGCCACGACCCGGTCCGGGCGTTTGATCTGATTGCGTTTACGATCGGCTACGAAATGAGCTACACCAACATTTTGAATATGCTGGACCTTTCCGGCGTGCCGCTGCTGGCGCGTGAACGCAAGGGGCTGGAAAACATCGTTTTTGCCGGCGGCGTGTGCGCGGTGAACCCGGAGCCGCTGGCGGATTTCATTGACTTTTTCTCGTTCGGAGAAGGCGAGGAAATCACGAAGGAAATTCTCGCCTGCTACCGGCAGGCAAAAAAAGACGGCTGCTCCAAGGAAGAATTTCTGCTGCGTGTGAGCCGGATTGACGGGGTCTATGTGCCGTCATTTTATGAGCACAGCTACAACCCGGACGGAATGCTTGCTGCCATCACGCCGAAAAACGGCGCGCCCGCGAAGGTCAGAAAGCGCATCGTGCAGGACATGGATGCGGCGTATTTCCCGACAAAGACGATCGTTCCGTCGACGGAAATTGTCCACGACCGGACGAATCTGGAGATTTTCCGCGGCTGCATCCGCGGCTGCCGGTTCTGTCAGGCAGGATTCTGCTACCGCCCGGTGCGCGCGAAAGGCGTGGACACGCTCTGCCGGCAGGCGATCGAGTCGCTGGAGGACTCCGGCAACAGCGAGATGACGCTGGCAAGCCTGTCGACCTCCGACTACCGGCATCTTCCGGCGCTGGCAGACCGGCTGCTCGATTACTGCGAGCCGCGCAAGATCAATCTGTCTCTTCCGAGCCTGCGCGCGGACAATTTCTCACGTGAGCTGATGCTGCGCGTGCAGAAGGTGCGCAAGAGCGGACTGACCTTTGCGCCCGAGGCTGGCTCTCAGCGCCTGCGTGACGCGATCAACAAAAATGTCACCGAGCATGAGATTCTGGAAACCTGCGCCACGGCATTCTCCGGCGGCTGGAACAGCGTGAAGCTCTATTTCATGCTGGGGCTTCCGACCGAGACCGATGAGGATGTGATGGCAATTGCGGAGCTGGTCAACAAAATTGTCCACTGCTGGCGCGAAACCGCGTCGAACAAAAAGCGGCGGCTGTCAATCAATCTTGCCACGGCGTTTTTTGTGCCGAAGCCTTTTACGCCGTTTCAGTGGGAGCAGCAGATCAGCTCTGATGAATATCTGCGGCGCGTGCATCTGCTGCAAAGCTGTCTGACGGCGCGCGGCGTCGACTACCGATACCACGAAAGTGACCTCAGCCGGCTCGAGGCGGTGCTGGCACGCGGCGACCGGCGGCTTTCCAGGGTGCTGCTGCGCGCGCATGAGCTGGGCTGCAAACTGGACGGCTGGGATGAATATTTCCGGTACGATCTCTGGCTGCAGGCGTTTTCCGACTGCGGCGTAGACCCCGATTTTTATACCACGCGCGGCTTTGCAGAGGACGAAATCCTTCCCTGGCAGACGATGGACGTCGGTGTGAGCCGGGCGTTCTTCCTGCGCGAGCGGGCGCTGGCATACCAGTCGGTCACGACGCCCGACTGCCGTACGAAATGCGCCGGGTGCGGGGCGCGGGCACTGAGCGAAAGAGGGGTGTGCGATGAATAGACTGCTGTTTGAAAAACGCGGCGACGCGGTGTATCTGTCGCATCTGGACCTGATGCGCGTGTTTCAGCGCGCGTTCAAGCGCGCAGATATTCTGATCTGGCACTCGCAGGGCTTCAGCCCCCGGGCGTATGTTTCCATTGCGCTGCCGCTTCCGGTCGGCATGGAGAGCCGGTGCGAGATTCTGGACTTTGAAATTGAAGACGGCGCGGTGGAGCTGCCGGCGCTTGCCGGACGGCTGAACGCGGTGCTGCCCGCGGGCATCCGGGTCTTATCGGCGTATGAGAGCGCGCGCAAGGTCAAGGAGCTGACGCGCCTGCAGGCGGAGGTCACGCTCGAATATGACGGCGGGATTCCGGAAGGCGCGCAGCAGGCGCTCGGCGCATTTTTTGCACGCGAAAGTATCGTCATTACCAAGCACAGCAAGAAGGGCGACAAAGAGGTCGACATCAAGCCGCTGCTGCATTCGCTGGAAATGACCGCCCGGAACCAAAACGAGCTGCGGCTGGTATGCGTATTGTCGGCGCAGAATCCGGGGCTCAATCCGCAGCTGCTGGTTTCGGCAATCGAAACGTATCTGCCGGAAAGGAAGCCGGACTTTGCGCGCATCTGCCGCATGGAGGTACTGGACGACGGGAATACCCCGTTCCGATAAGAGGAGAAAGATATGCACGGACACGTTACCCTTTTGAGCTGGACGCCGGACATGGAGGCGATGATTGCCTCCGGCGGCAGAATTTCCACCATGGACGGCACAGCGGATGAAATCCGCGCAAAATCTCTTGCCGCCGGAAAAGAGAAAAATGAAAAGCTGATCGGAAAGGTTCTGTCCTCGGGGCACACGTCCGTTCTGGAACACGGCTATGTCAATCTGGCGTTTGAGAACGTGTCGGTGCTTGCCGAGCAGTTTCTGATTGAATTCCGCCTTGCTTCGTTCACGGTCAAGTCGCGCCGCTATGTCGACTTTTCCGGCGCGGGCTATGTTGCGCCGGAGCTTCCGTCGCCACAGGCGCAGGCACTGTTTGACGAGACGGTCCGGGAACTGTTCCGGATTTACGACGAGCTGGAAGCGGCAGGCGTGCCGAAGGAGGATGCGCGGTTTGTGCTGCCGTACTGCTTCTGCAGCAACTTCTTCTGCTCGATGAACGCGCGCGAGTTGGTCCATGTGATGAACGAGCTGCGCTATGGGCGCGGAAAGGAAATCCGGGAGCTTCAGGAGCTGGGCGAGAGCCTGTTTTCCCAGTGCGAAGAGAAGCTGCCGTTTCTTGCGGTCAGAAAGCCGGGGGCTTATGAAAAAGCGCCGCTGCCGCTTCGTACAGGAAAATTGCTGGAACCGGAAGCACAGGTAACGCTTCTGGATGGAACGCAGGAACCGGAGAGACTGATCTGCCGCGCCGCGTACCTTGCGCGCGGACAGCAGATGCCGGAGCTGACGCAGCGGGAGCAGACGGAGCTTCTGCGCGCGCTGCTGCAGGGAAACCGCAAGCGCGAGCTGGAGCAGGCGAGCTTTACGCTTCTGTACGGCGGCATGTCTCTTGCTGCGCTGACACATCTGACGCGCCACCGGATGCAGTCGCTTGCCGCGCCGGATTTGCTTGCAAACGCGCGGTATGATCGCTATGTGCTGCCAGAAAGCGTCCGCGAGGCGGGACTGCAGGCGCGCTACTGCGAGGCATTTTCACTGGCAGGCGAGGCGGCAGGAAAGCTCGCTTCCATGAATGCCGGAACGGACGCGCTGTGCTATCTTCTGGTCAGCGGGCTCCGGGTGCCGGTCGTCTCGACAATGAACGCGGGCGAGCTATACACCTACTTCCGCCTGCGCACGTGTCAGAGGGCACAGTGGGAAATCCGGGAGCTGGCGACCGAGGCGCTGCGCGTTCTGCGGCAGGCGCACCCGATGCTTTTTTCGCTCTACGGTCCGACATGCTTTGTCTCCGGCACCTGCCCGGAGGGCAGAATGTGCTGCGGGAAGACGGCGCGGGTCCGCGAAGTGTTTGCCGGAAAGCTGTAATAGAAACGTCCTGCGGTGCTGTTTGTGCAGCGCTGCGGGGCGTTTTTTCTTAGGAATTCTTAATTTTTCTGGGAAATGCCGGATATCATGCTATACTGGAAAACAAACGTTCCTGCCGCGCAGACTTTTTGCGCCGGAAGGGAACCGGGCAGGGCGTGAGAACGTCCAAACAAAGAAGGGAGAAATACATACGATAAGTTCACATAATCTTGATTCCAGAATGGAAAGGAGCAAACATATGAACGCAAAACGATGGATGGCGCTGTTTCTGGCGCTGACGCTGGCAATCACCATGCTTGCCGGCTGTACAAAGAAAACCGAAACACCGGTGGCGGACCCCGAGCAGGGACAGACGGAGCAGGAGCCGGAGCAGGAAACGCAGAACCAGACGCAGCCTGTTACGCCGCAGCAGCCGGAGCAGGAAGATAAGCCGCAGCCGGAAGAGCCGACGCCCGACGAGCCGCAGGACGAGCAGCAGCCGGTGCAGGAGCCGGAGCTGACCCCCGAGCAGAAGCGGCGGCGGACCATTGAAACACGTGTTGCCGAAGCTACCGTCTGGGCGCGTGATGAGGAATACAACAATCCGTTCACCGAAGAAGCGGTGCGGACCTATCTGACAAGTTTTTTGTTTGACCGCTGGGATGATCCGCAGACGCCGGTCTGCGCCTATTTTGAGGCGGACGATTTCCGGCTGAATCTCTATCAGAACACGCTGGATGAATATTTCTGCGTGCTTTCCCATACAGATACGCTCGACGAGCTGACCATCCGCGTGGACAAAAACGGCGCGCAGATGATCACCCCTTCTGCTGCGGTTGCAGATCCGCCGAAAATTTCCGAAGCGGTATCTGGCCTTGTGGACGGCGCAAAATTTGACAAGCGCTACGATGGGTATTACTTTGACGACAAGATGGACGCGGAAAAGAACAGGGTTTTCCGGGCTTACGCCGCGCGGGCGCTCCATGCGTTCAAACAGACGATGGAAAAAAACAAGGACGATTGGAAGGTTGTTCTGGACGATGCGTTCCGCACGAGCGTTTCGCTCAACGAAAACGACCAGTTTGTCTTCGAACTGCAGGGAAAGAGCACCTACTGGCTCGAGCTTCGCTATCGCCCGGAGTGCGGCGTGTGGTCGGATGTCAGTCTGGTGCCGACGTTTACAGATGGTCAGGCGAACTGGAAGCCGGACGAGGGAAAGCTGACAGACGATTACCTCCTTTCTCTGGTCACCTCGCTGGAGCTTGGCATGACGGCAGCGCCGTTTACCTTTGACCGCCCGAAGGATCTGACGCAGCAACAGCTGTGGCTCATGTTCCTGCTGCTTATGCCGAAAGCCGAACTGGAAGCAACGTATGACAAACAGGACGGCATGTATCACATCACGCAGAAGATGATGGAAAACACGCTCATTTCGTATCTCGAGTATTTCCAGTTTGATATCACGAAGAACCCGGGCTATTCTGAGACGCTGGGCGAGATTGTTGTACCGACGGTCTCCGGCTTCGGCGGCGGGATGCTGGCAAAGCTGCGCGAAAAGCATGTGGACGGCAGCACCGTGACGTTTACGGTTGACTATTATGCAGGAGACGATGTGGGTTTCACAGCGCCAGAGTACGCGAAGACCTACACCCTCACGTTCTTCTACGGGCGGTACCGCTATGAATCTGCCGTAGAGGCGGCATAACACAAAACACAGACGCACACCTTCGGAGAAACAGGAAGCTTTGAAACGGACGGTTGGATGAAAGGAGCGCTTTTTATGAAAAAATATGGATGGATTTCCCTGATGCTCTGCGTGCTTCTGCTGCTTGGCGGCTGCGCGAAGGAGCAGGAGGCGGCGGTCCAGCCGCCGGAATTTCCGCTTGATGAGCAGACAGTTTGCTAATGTGTGATAAAGAAGCAATGGAAGTGTAAAAAATTTTGCCGTTCCTATCCGGCACTTGCGCATTGTGTCGGATAG
>ERZ838577.1653-NODE-1653-length-28739-cov-5.272661_pt1 | contig 28739 bp, 33 predicted proteins | sample MGYA00519682_ERZ838577 | MGnify/ENA primary metagenome ERZ838577 (study PRJEB31850, sample SAMEA3708838) | human gut metagenome | biome: human gut; feature: human-associated habitat; material: faeces | place: China | collected 2014 ...
AACACCAACCTGTTCACCATAATGAACACATTCCCATTCAGCCTTGCCAGACGGCGCGGCATATTCCGTTTGATGTGTCTGGCCATTGACACGCAACCTTTTCTTATCGGGCACATCGACAGCCTTCATGCCATTTCGGGGATAATCCACAACAGTCCCGCCGTACGATGCAGCAGGTTCCGTTTCAGGAATTAGTTCGTTGATACTCTGCATTTTCTCGTCAAGCATAGCCCCAACCTGTTCATCATGCTGAACGCATTCTAATTCAATCTTACCACACGGCGCGGTATATCCCGATTCACAGGCCTGCCCATTGATGCTCCCTAGTCTCTCGACAGGCATACGGCCAATCATTTCATTATGGGAAGCACAAGCTGCTGCCTTCGCCTGTTCCTCCCGCTGCCGCTGGCGATACCGTCTCATGCGATCCCGGGCGTCGCTGCGCTTCTTCTCGTCACGGGAAAAGCTCTGGATTTCATTCCAGGGCACGATGCGCATCAATCCCGTTTCATCGCGGCTGATGAGGTCAATCTGCTCAAACACGTCCAGCACCCGTTCCACAAAGGCCTTGCGGCGGCGCAGCTGACGAGCCAGCAACTCCGTCGGCATAGCCTGCCCCTCCGATACGTATATGTAGCCGTCGTCGTTGATCATGCCGGCCAAATCCTTGAGATAAAACCAGATGACGAAATACGAATCGCCATGAGGCTGACTCAGCAAATACATCATCCGCGGGTCCTGAAACAACCCAACCTTCGTCTGAAACCATCGCAGCGCCTTCATGTCTGCACCTCTCCCTTCGCAGCTCTCTATAGTAGTATGGGACACGAAGGGCCGAATTTATTTCCCTTATTGCCAAACTTGCATAAAACACAAAGCAAAAACGATTCATCAAAAAAAGAAAATAGGCCCAATTAAAAAATAAGACAGAAAAAAATATCAAAAGAAAGAGAAAAAGAAAAGAAGACGTTACGCGTAACGCTGTGACACGTCAAGAAGCAGATGAAAGCTAAAAACGGCTTAGTATAGCCATTTGCAGTCATAGGCTCTCGCTGTTCATATACGACAATACAGTTTATAATGTATGTAAATCAAAATATATACCGATACGATACTGCATTAGACTATTTACCTGTGTCATGCTATCAGCAGCTTCTGTGTTGAATAATACTCAACAGGCAAATATCAAATTTCTTTTTTTATTGACACATTCGTGACAACTTTTACAAACTTATATAACAAAGCTGCCGCCAAAGAAGAAAACATTTTGCGCGGCAACTCTTTTTTAGTTGTCAAGAACACACGGTATATGAAATTACAAAATATTTCAAAACGACATGAGACGTTTTTATTCTAACCCTCGATTTCTTGACAGCACTATGCTAAAAGAATATTCTCATGCGTTTTGTATTCAGATTCCAGCCAATATGATCTCATCAAATACATTCGTATTATAGATCTCTATCACGTATTAAAAAGACTGTCACACGAAGAAGATGATTCTTCATGCAACAGTCTCGTTCCTTGACGCTTATTCTACGGCAATCCAATCCACCCAGGCATGTTCCTTCCATAGCCACAATGGTCACGTCAACGCGGTAATGCGCACGGACAACGCCGCGCAGCATCAACATGCCAGCAGCATCATTGCAAAAATATTTATTTTTCCAAGGTCTTGACGAAACCGTTTTCCTTCAGCCAAGCCGTATTCTTTTCCGTCAGGGCCTTCTGGAGATCTTTAAGGCTCAGGTTTTCTACTTCAATAATTTGCTGCGTCTGGGTGACGTATTTCGTTTCTTCGTAAACATAGTCACTTAATTCTTCTTCATCGACCAGATCCTTAATGGCAAAGCGGATATCTTCCGAATCCTGCAAGGTGACGAGAAGTTTGCGCCAGTATTCAAATTCTTCCTCAGTCATCGTAAACGCGCCGAAGTCGTCCGTATCCAGACGGTCTTGGGCACAGATGACGTTTTTGGCGTAATCTACGCCGGCAATTTTGTCGTACACATGCAGATTTCGTTCTTCTCCATTTACATATATGCGCATACTGTTCCTCCTAATCATTCAATTACTGCGTATCATAACAGGTTCAGAATACAAAAAAATCCCGCAGTACTGCTGCAGGATTTTTTATACTCATACTTAAGCTTCAGCTTCAACCGGGTATACGCTTACCTTACGGTTGTACTTGCCGGAGCGTTCGAAAGCGACTTTGCCGGCAGCCGTAGCAAATAACGTATCGTCTTTGCCGATACCTACGTTAGTGCCCGGATGGAAATGCGTGCCGCGCTGACGAACGATAATGTTGCCGGCTTTTACGAGAACGCCGTCATGGCATTTTACGCCAAGGCGTTTGGATTCGCTGTCACGACCGTTACGCGTGGAGCCGGTACCTTTTTTGTGAGCGAACAGCTGCAAATTAAAATTGAACATCCCGTCCACCTCCTGACGTCTATGAATGGAGTATTACATACTCGCTGTATTGCTTGCTTATTTCTGTTAAGCCTAATTCCATCGCGCGCAGGATGGCCTGCGGCGCGACGCCGTCTTTCATCACATGAACGGATAAAGAGCCTTCTCCTACGTCGTACTGCACGTGCTGGGCATCGTAGTCAAGCAGACCCAATAATGCCGACTGTGCCAGTGCCGATACGGCCGCGCATACGATATCGCTTCCGGCTTCGCCGTACCCGGCATGACCGGATATATCGAACCCCGTAATGCGCTTCTCCTTATCACGCTGCAATGTAATCGTAATCATTAGCCTTCGATTTTTTCAATCGTAACCTTTGTGTAAGGCTGACGATGACCCATACGGCGACGGTAGTTGGATTTAGCTTTGTATTTGAAAATACGGATTTTCTTCTGTTTGCCCTGTTCCAATACTTTCGCAGTAACTTTAGCGCCTTCAACTACAGGAGCGCCTACTTTAACGTCTCCGTCGTTTACGACTGCCAAAACCTGGTCGAATACTACTTCGGAATCAACATCAGCAGCCAGTTTTTCGACAAAAATGCTGTCGCCTTCCTGAACGCGATACTGTTTTCCGCCCGTTTTAATAATAGCGTACATGAGTGACACCTCCTCATACATATACTCGCTGAATACGGCGCCCTTTGCAGGGACTTACGAGCCTCTCCATGCGGCTTATCCTAGCCACTTATGCTACGACTTTTCTAGTATACATGACAGCCGGTAAACTGTCAATAGAAATTTTCAAGATTTACAGCTATTTCTTTCAGACCACTTTATCTGCCGTTATGGTTAAAATAATCGGCCAGCCCTTTAACGATGCTTTCGGCAAAATTCTGCTGCTGCTTTTCCGAATTGAGGGCCCGTTCTTCCGTCGGGTTGGAAATGAAGCCCAATTCCAAAAGGACGGCCGGCATATTGGTGTGGAGCAGCACGTAGAAATTAGCCGTCCGCGTGCCTCTGTCGGGGAATTCCGTCGCCTGCATGTTCTGGTTGTGGATGTACTTGGCTAGGCTGTAATCATGAGGCGTCTTGCTGTTGTAATACGCCGTCACGCCGCGGGCGTCGGCCGAAGAGAAGGAGTCGATGTGAACCGATACAAAAGCGTCGGCCTTCGCCGCGTTGGCGATATTGCAGCGGGCCTGCAGTTCTTCTGCTGCGGCATCGTACGGAGCATATACGTCGACGTCGGTCGTGCGGGTCATGATGACCTTCGCGCCGGCATCATTCAGCAAATCGGCGATCTTCTTGGAAATCGCCAGGGTGATATTCTTTTCCTGAGAGATCTTGCCGATTGCGCCGACATCGGTACCGCCGTGGCCCGGATCGATGCAGATGACCTTATCCTTTAAGCCCTTGGTCAGCTTGTACGAACGGCTGCTGCTGTATGACGGCACCTTGACGGAATAGGTCGAGCTGAGGGACGTATTGTCAATGCCGATCTTAGCGTCGTTCCAGTGCATCCACTGCTTGACCTTGCCCGACTTGTCGTTGACGTCGATGACGACGCGGCATTCCTTTTTAGCCTTGTCCGTTCCCGGCAGGGTAAAGACGTTGACGTCGCTCTTGGTCACGGCCCGGGGGACCTTGATGTTGACATCTGTACCGGACGAACGCTGAGACAAGCTGATGCGGGACACGACGTTGCGGTCCGCATTGTACTTCTTTTCTACATTTTTGGCAATTTTGGCGTTCGGCAGCGTCACGGTGACATATTTCCCGTCCTCGTCAATAAAGAGGCGCGGCGTGACTTTGCTGTCCAATTCCAATACGGTTCGTACGAAAGGAACATTGGCGTCGTTGCGGGTCGCCGTGCGGACGCTGGTGATTTCCGCCTTAGAAGCGGCCTGCGCCGGCAGCATGGGAACCAGGCACAGGAGCATCAGGAGCGGAAGTATAAAAAGTCTCTTCATCACGTATATCTCTCCTTTGCAAAAATTGACCTGTTTATTATATCACATGTCGCCGCCGGATAATATCTTTTTGTGACAAAATTCCTATTCGTATTTTATCTAATCCTTCAAGGCCTTCCGCAGCGCCGCAATGTCGTCGCGCAGCCGCCGTTCTTCCGCGCCGTTGCGCTCTATGGTAATCGTATAGGCCATGCCCTCTTCTGCGCCATCCGGCAGCAGCTCTGCCGGAATCTGCAGGACATGCGCATCGTCGTTCAGCATGATATAGGCAGTCGTCCCGGTAATGCGGTCGACGCTGCCGATAAGCGTCTTCATATTATCGCTCCTTTATCACAGTATATCCCCGGCCGTCGCTGACGACAGATATGGCGCCGTCCCGGTCCGTCCGGTATACGTCCGCCTTTTGCTTTTTAAGCGCCGCCAAAACGGCTGTATGGGGAAATCCGTAGGAATTGCCGGCGCCGCAGGAAACGACGACAGCTTCCGGCCTCACGGCCTCTATAAACGCCGGGCTGGAAGAGGTCTTACTGCCATGATGGCCGGCCTTGAGTATTGTCACCTTCAAATCGTTTCGCCGGGCATGACGGAGAATCTGTTCCTCTGCTTCCCGCTGCGCGTCCCCCGTAAATAAGACGGAAAAGCTGCCGAAGGCTATCTTGCAGACAACGGACTGGTTATTAGTCCGGCCGCTTTCCGCCGCAGTCATCGCTGCCGCTCCTTCTGCCGACGGCCAAAGGACATGGCACACAACGTCGTCGGCAAAGGTAACCCTATCTCCCCTCTTTAAGGCTTTATAGGAAATCTTCTTACGCACGATGTTTTTTACGTAATTTTTATACATAGCCGTTCGGGACTCTTGCCCGTTATCGTATATTTGTTTTATGTGAAACTGATCGAACAAGGCGGCCATGCCGCCCAGGTGATCGCCGTGCGGATGGCTTATCAACACGACGTCCAGCGTATGAACGCCCTTTTCCTTGAGCCTCTGTACCAAAGCCGGCCGGCCGTCTACGTCTCCCGTATCAATGAGCATATGCTGTCCCTTGTACTGCAGCAAGGCCGCGTCGGCCTGGCCGACGTCGAGGAAATGGACTTGCAGCTGCTCCGCCTCTGCGCCCGCTCCCCGCCCGCAGCCTGCCGCAAAGAGAAGGCACGCCGCCAACAGGATAATACAACAACCGGCAAGAGCCGTCCGCAGCGCTGCCGCGCGCCCTTTCATCTTAATCCAAGATCATCGGCGCCTGCAGCAGCGGCACTGCCATGTCTTCCTCCATGCGCCGGATCACGCCGGACACGGCATCGGCCACTTCCATCGGAGTAAAACCGTACGAGCCGATCTGACGGCGGCAGACGTCACCAGCTGCTCCATGGAGGTACACGCCGGCGCAGGCGGCGCTGCAAATATCAGGGCGGCTTTCCCTGGCCAATACAGCGGCGATCATGCCCGTCAGGATGTCGCCCATGCCGCCGCAGGCCATGCCGGCATTGCCTGTCGGATTGACGTATACGTTGCCGGTCTTAGCCGATACGACAAGTGTCGGCGCGCCTTTCAAGACTAACGTGACGCGCCATTCCTTGACGAACTGCACGGCCGCCGCAAAGGGATCTTCCTGAATTTCGGCGACCGACAGGCCGCTGAGACGGCTGAATTCAGCCAAGTGTGGCGTCATAATGACCTGCCGGTCCAAGGAAGAGACGAAGTCTTTTTCTCCTGCCAGCAAATTCAAGGCGTCGGCATCCAATACGACAGGGCATTCGCCATGAGCTAATATCGCCTTGACAAAAGCCTTTGTTTCCTCATGTCTTCCCATACCGGGACCCATCGCGATGACCGACCAGGCGGCGCATTCATCCAGGACAGACACCGCGTCTGCCTCCGTAAAGTATTCGCCCTGGCCTACGCCGCGAACCATGATTTCCGGCTGCCGGCCGATGCAGTACGGCGCCGTCTGCGCCGGCACGCGCAGGAATACCTTGCCGGCGCCGCTGCGCACTGCGCCGTGCGCCGCCATCAGGGCCGCGCCGGCCATGTCACTGCATCCCGTCACGATGCCGATTGTACCGTGACTTCCCTTATGGCTGTCGGGGCTGCGCGGCACGAGGACTTCGGCAATATCCGACTCCTGCAGCAAATAAGCCGGCTCGTCTTCAGGCTGTACCAGCAGCGGAGCCGGCATACCGATAGCGTCCAGCTCTACATGGCCGGCGCAGGTACGGCCGGGATACAAGACCAGCCCCCGCTTCAGAGCGCCGAAGGTAACGGTCATATCAGCAAACAAGGGCCCGTTCTCTTCTTCATCACTGCCGCTGACAGCTCCCGTATCGGAATTGACGCCAGTCGGCACGTCGACGGCAATAACCGTCAGCGTGCCGGCCGCAGCGATTTCATTAATCAGGCCAACGATGGACGAAACAGGCTCTCTGAGATTGCCGTGAAATCCCGTTCCCAGCATAGCGTCGACGACGACCTGGCAGCTCTGCAGCCGCTGCCGCAGTACGCGCCACTCCCGTTCCGTGCCGCCGAAATAGGTCAGCAGGCACGATTCGTCGTCTTCCATAGCCTGCAGCGTGCTTAAATGCTGCTGCGATTCATCGCTGTATTCTTCGGCTTGTCCCAGGATGTACACGTAAGCCCGGGCTCCGGCCGCTGCGATATGGCGGGCAATGACGAAGCCGTCGCCGCCGTTATTGCCCTTTCCGCAGACGACGACTACGTCCTTGCCGGCCCAGCCGTGAATGTATTCGTCGGCCCGTTCGGCAACGGCGTGGCCGGCATTTTCCATCAATACGGCCGGCTGAATACCGTATTTGCCGTGCATGGCCGTATAATCCATCTGGCGCATCTGCGCCGCCGTATTTAACTTCTGCATAGTGATTCCTCCTCGTATGTCTATCCTTCCATGACGACCTGCGCAATGGCATACGCTCCATCATGACTAATGGACAATGCCGGCAGTTCCCGGCTTATCGCTGCAGCCGCTTCCTTATACCAGCCGTGCAGGACAAATACAGGCGCTCCCAGCTCCGTATGGCTGACTTCCACGTCCGTCCATTTTCCCTGCCGGAACCCTGTGCCCAAGGCCTTAAAAAGAGCCTCCTTTGCCGCAAATATGCCGGCCATCGAAGCATACTGCTGTTGCTGCCGCCGGCGGCAGTACGCCAGCTCGGCTTCCGTAAAAAATTTCCCCAGGGACCGTTCATGGCGGCAGGCCATGTCCTCTATGCGGCTAATCTGCACGATATCAATTCCGCACCTCATCATACACCTCCAAAAAAATGCCGCAATCCCCCTTAGGAACTGCGGCATAGTATGTTTACCATTTCTGCATTCGGATACAAACAGCCAGGCCTTCCAGCAGCGCCCGGAACGTCGCAAAGGACATTTCCATATCGTCGTACACGGAGCTTGCAACCTTATAAGACAACGTCACCTGCTGCTTCTGATAATCGTAAATCAGGCCGTGCAGGTTCGACTCAAAGGTATACTTCGGCGCCGGCACTTTAAATTGAGGCGGCTTTTCTATCATCAGCCCCCGTATCATGCGGTCGATGAGCACCCGCTTCGGAACCTCTGGCTGCAGCATTTCATCTACAAAACTATCCAATACAGACATTATCCACCTCAGTGTTCGTCAAAGAAATGGGCGTGGATCGCCTTGACGGCCGTATCGACGCTTTCTTCGCCAATCAGGCAGGTAATGCTGATTTCAGACGTGGAAATGATTTCGATGTTGATATGGTTGTCCCCCAACACGCCGAACATGCCGGCAGCAATGCCCGGATGACCAGCCATGCCGGCGCCGACGATGGAAACCTTGGCCATCTTGTCGTCGACGAGGATATCTTCGACAGGCATTTCTTCGCGCAGGTGGTTCAGAATATCCTTCGCAGCCGGCAATTCCGTGCGGGCAATCGTAAAGGTAATATCCGTAACGCCTTCCTTAGCGACGCGGACGCTCTGCACGATCATATCGACGTCGACATGATGGTCGGCCAGCGTCGAGAAAATCTTGTAAGCGTATCCCGGCTGATTGGGAATGCCTAATACCGTAATCTTAGCTACATTTTTATCCGAAGCGACGCCGCGAATCAAATACTGTTTAATTTCCATTGAGCAAACCTCCTGAATCATAGTGCCTTCATCTTCCGAAAACGTAGAGCGTACGTGGATGGGAACGCTGAAGCGGCTTCCCATTTCAACGGCCCGGGGCTGCATGACGCCGGCGCCGAGCTTAGCCATTTCCAGCATTTCGCCATACGTGATTTCCTTCATCTTCTTCGCATCGGAAACGACGCGGGGGTCCGATGTATATACGCCGTCTACGTCCGTATAAATTTCGCACACGTCGGCGTTGATCGCACCGGCAATGGCGACAGCCGTCGTATCCGAGCCGCCGCGGCCCAAGGTCGTAATATCGCCGTGGCCCGTAATGCCCTGGAATCCTGCGACGACGACGACGTTGCCTTCGTCCAGCGCTTCCATAATGCGGTTCGGTTCTAAATCCAAAATACGGCCCTTATTAAAGGCGTCGCTCGTCTTGATGCCTGCCTGGGCGCCCGTAAAGGAAATCGCCTTCTGGCCGGCTTCCTGGAACGCCATAGCCATCAAGGCAATCGATACCTGTTCGCCCGTCGAAAGGAGCATATCCATTTCACGTCCGTATGCTTTTGACGTTATCTGTTTTGCCAACGAAACCAATTCGTCTGTCGTATCCCCCATAGCCGACACGACGATGACGATTTTGTCCCCCTCTTGTTTGCCCTTCAAGACACGCTGTACAATAGCGCGCATTTTGTCCGGCGTCGCAACAGAACTTCCGCCAAACTTCTTTACGATTAAAGCCAACTCAAATCCCTCGCTTTATTAAAATGTATGCGTCATGGAGTATAATTTTTTGACCATATAATTGAATAATATCATGTCGTCATAAAATTGTAAAGCAAAAAAAGGCTCTCTGCCGCAACAGAGAGCCTCCTATAGCCTATGAGACGAGTAATCAGTAAGCCGAGTTTTGTTCTGCCGATGGCAGCGACAATCATCTATCTAGACATACCATTGCTGGCATGTTCAAGCGACACAACCCGGAAGATCAGCGGGCCGCTTCATCCCTCCCCTATTCGGTCTTGCTCCAGATGGGGTTTACCTAGCCAGTAAGTTACCTTACTGCTGGTGCGCTCTTACCGCACCGTTCCACCCTTACCGCTTGCGCGGCGGTACACATTTCTGTGGCACTATCCCTAAAGTCACCTTCGCCGGACGTTATCCGGCATCTTGCCCTGCGGAGCTCGGACTTTCCTCTAATGCAAGCACTAGCGATTGTCTTTCATACTCGTCATCTAGAAATCTTACATTAATTCAGCGCAGAAGTCAATATGCAATTACGCCTTCAAAGCATTACGCAGCTCCTGCACGGCCGCCGTCATGTCTTCTTTTCCGACAATGGCCGATATCATGGCAAAGGAACGGAAGCCTTCCTTATATAATGAGCCGATATTTTCCAGGCTGATGCCGCCGATGGTCACGACGGGCAGGGAGAATTGCAGGGCAAAGCGCTTCGCTTCGTCCGACACGACTTCGTGGGCGTCCTTTTTCGACGCCGTCGGGAACATGGGGCCAAAGCCGACATAGTCGGCCCCGTCGGCCAGGGCCTGCTTCATTTCGTCAATTCGATTCGTCGACACGCCGATCACCATATCCGGGCCGGCCAGCCGGCGCACGACCGCCGCCGGCGCGTCGTCCTGGCCGACGTGAATGCCGTCGGCGCCGCAGGCAATCGCCAGATCGACGGAGTCGTTCATGATGAACGTCACCTTATGGTCATGGCACAATTCAGCAATGGCCGTCGCTTCGGCGTATTTTTCCCGCCACGTCTTATGTTTTTCCCGGTACTGGATAATCGTAACGCCGGCCTCTATGAGCTGCCGCGCCGCGTCGATATTGCTCCGTCCCAGGGATAACTCGGCGTTGCCCATAATCGCATAGATGGGGTCGCTCATCAGTTGTCGTATATGTTCTTCTTTTGTCATGTCCTATCGCCTCGTTTACTTTATATAGTGGAACATATCGCGGCTCGTCGGGTCGCTGATACATTCAATAGCCCATTTTCTTTCCCGTCCGGCCGCCCGCAGCCGTTCCTGCAGATCGCTGACAATGGGGTATTCCGTGCCGAAATGGCCGCCGTCGGCAGCGACGATGCCTAACTTCACCGCTTCCTGAGCGTCGTGGTAGCGGATATCGCCGGTCAGATAAAGCTGCGCCCCCGCTTCCTTGGCCAGCTTCATGAATCCGGCTCCAGCGCCGCCGAGGAGGGCCACCTTAGTAACCATCGTATCGGCATCGCCGGCAAAGGGCAGGACGTCGCGCTTCAGCGCCCGCTTTATCTTCTGCAGGACGATGCCTGCTGGTTCCGGCGTCGGCCAGAGCCCGACTCGTCCCATGGCATACTGATGGCCTTCATTAGCCAGAGGATACACGTCGTACGCCGGTTCCTCATAGGGATGGACTTGTAAGACCGCCGACAACAATGCCGACAGCTTCGGCTGCGGTACGATCGTCTCGATCCGTTCTTCCCGTACCGTTTCCACCGTGCCGACGGAGCCGATAAAGGGGTTGGCGCCGGCGCGGGGCTTAAACCGCCCGTCGCCCTTCACCGTAAAGGAGCAGTCGCTGTAATTTCCCGTATATCCCGCGCCGGCTGCCGCCATAGCCTGCCGGACGGCTTCGCTGTGGCTTTCAGGTACATAGACGGCCACCTTGTACAACGGCTCCTTCACTCCCGGCACGAGGCCCGTGACCTCCCGCAGTCCCAGCCGCCGGGCCAGCACGTCGTTCACCCCGCCGTCGGCGCTGTCCAGGTTGGTGTGCGCGCTGTACACGGAAATATGATGGGCCAGCAGCTTCTGATACATGTCTCCGTCGTACGTATCGCTGCGCAGGGCCTTGATGCCGCTGAAAATGATGGGATGGTGGCTGACGATGAGATTGACGCCGTGCGCTACGGCATAGTCGACGCTATCCCTCATGACGTCCAGCGTGACCATGATCTTCTGTACTGGCTCGTCCGGACTGCCTACGAGCAGCCCTGGATTATCCCAGGACTCCTTCAGCGATACCGGAGCCCATTCCGTCAATACCTTTACTATCTCTCCGACTGTAACTGCCATATGATTTCCCTCCAATGCCTGATTTCCTCATCCAGCGCCTGAATCTGCGCCGACATATCGCTGCGGCTCTTCGTCCATCCGGCGCGAATGTGTTCTTTTTTGCCGATAAGCGACTCTATTTTGCGTACCAGCAGGGGATGCTTCCGCTGCCAGTTGACCGGGCCTATATCACAGAGCCATGGCGCGGGCATCGCTTCCCTGCCCGGCACGGCCCGCATCATCTCGTACAGCCGCCCGTCTTCGACGAGCATCTCTTCGGCTTCTATATGCCAGCCCGCTTCGTATAGGTACTGCCGGACCGCGCCGCTGTCGCTCTGGGGCTGCAGGACGAGGAACTCCATTTCCTGCCATACGACGGGCGACGCCTGCAGTATGCTGACGATCAGCGGGCCGCCCATGCCGCAGATGACCGCCCCGTCCGCTTCGCCGGGCTGGATGCACGTCAGTCCGTCGCCTAAGCGGCAGTCGATGCGGTCGGCTAACCCCGACTGCCGGACATGGGTGACTGCAGCCTGCAGCGGCCCCGGCACGATGTCGGCAGCAATGGCCTTGGGACAACGCCCTTCCTGGCACATGTAGACGGGAATATATCCATGATCGGTGCCGATATCGGCAATGACCTTATGATTAGGAATTAAAGACGCCGCGGCGGCAAGCCGTCCGCTCAGTTTCATAGCAACACATCCTTTAGTATCCATTTAAGTCTTTACAATATACTGTATTTATTATAGCATAAATTATAGCACAGAATAGCAATAGGTTCCTTCTCGTACGCCTTATGATAAAGAAGATGAGCTGATCATAATCTGGAAAACATGGAACGGCATCCTGCGCCTGTGTATAGGAATACTTCTTTTTTACGTGCTGCTGACGCCTATCCCCTATCCGTATCCGGATACGCTCGTCGTGACCGATGCTTCCGTATCTGACGAAGACATCGTCCGCCGCATCATGGAGCAGCGACTGACGTATTATACACGCATGGGCCTGCTGTATCCCGACCGCATATTCGATTATGAAATCGTCCGCATCATCCCCACGACAGACGCGACGAAGCCCCAGGAGCCCTTATACAGCGTCGTCTATTCCGTCAAAAACTATTGGCAATCCCCTGCCTGGACCGCCGGGAACGGCCGTATCGGCGAAGACCATTGGATTCGCGGCAAATCGATGATATATCGCCTGGTCAAAGACGGCAGCACGTACCGCCTCGTCGCTGTCGGAACGGGGCTGTAATCTTTACCTATCAAATTATAAAGGAGAAGCTCATGAAACTCCCCTTTGCCATTACCCGTAAAAGCATTCTCATACTGGTTATCGTCTGCCTCTGCGGCGTCGTGCATTATGAAACGATACCACCTCACGAATTGTATCCCGACACCTTGAATATGATAGAAGCCGGCGGCCTAAACGACTCTACGATCGTCTACCGCATCGTCGAGCAGGAACTGGCCTTTCATAAAAGCAAACGCCTTCTCGTAGAAGGGAAGATTTTCGATTATAAAAACATTTTCGTCATCCCCGAAGAAAATCCCGAAGACCCGGAAGAAAAGCGGTTCCGCGTCACCTATTCCGTCCAAACGCGGGACGATTACTGGAAATCGGACAACGGCGAACCGTGGGAAGACGACTGGATTTTAAACAAATACACCTACGTCCGGCTGGAAAAAGACATTACGAGATACCGCCTCGTCAATCTCGGCCCCAAACCATAGAAAAAACCTGCCCTCGCATATGCGGGAGCAGGTTCTTATTATGTTACCGTATAGAAACACATCCTACTAGAAGCCGCCGAAACGGTAGGAAATACCCGTAACAAAGCCCTTATAGGTGACGCTGGGGTCGTTGCCATGCCGTCCTTCCGTATCGACGTAACGGTAACCGGCGTTGATGTCCAGGTCCGGCGTGACGCCGTAGGAAAGGCCTGCTTCCCATGTCGTCGTGTTCTTCGTGCCTACGCCGACCTTGCCATAGAGGTCGAGATTGTCCGCCAGCGGCGCTTTGCCGATGAGGCCGACTTGCAGGACATTATTCGTCGTGCTGCCGTGATGCTCCCATTCGTTTTCAATGCGGTTGTAGCCGGCATAAGCCGCTACGTTGTCGTTGAGGGAATACAAGAGGTTGACTTCCTGCTGATTGCCTGTCGTAGCGTCATATCCGTTGACATCGGTCTTTAACCCTGCGTACTGGTACTGGATGGCCACGTCGTCAGTCAAGCCGTACGTAATGCCGCCCTGGAAATTCCAGTTCGAGTCGGAACTGAAATCGCCAATATCAGATTTCGGATTCCATGCGCCTACATCTACCTGTACAGCTCCTTCCTGGAAGGTGGTCTGCGGAGCTGCAAACGCAGCGCCGGATACACAAACTGTCAACGCTGAGAGCACTGCAAATAATTTTTTCTTCATATAAATCATCCTTCCTGTCCTTGTCTTTTCGTTTCTCCCCTTTGGGATTGACTACAGTATAGCAGTATCCGGCGCACTTGTCACGTTTTCAACATATCATAAATATGCATTATCCCAATTCTGTTACAAGAAAAAAATTACAATCTTCATCCCATTAATATACTGTTATTCAGTCTTTTTTTAGTTGTTATCAAAATTTCTCCGCAAGTATATATATGAATTATTTATTATATATTATACATTTGTAACAGAGACGGTCCCGCTCGGAAACAGAACTGTAACAAAACCGTTTCATCCCTGTCACAACGGCGGGAATATGAAGAAGTAAAATGTTTCCGCATCCTCTCGATTTTCATATGAGGCCTGATGTGGTAATATATACTATAGCGTTATAAAGAATGATTGGAATAGGAGCTTGATACTATGTCGACAACACCCGAATATATGCCCTGGGAAGAGCAATCCTTAAAAACGAAGTTATTTACCTTTCACGGCCGCCTCAGCCGGCGGCATTATGTCTACCTGACGATCCTCACCTGGGTACTGGCCGGCGCCATTTCCTATCTGCTGCACACGGCCAGCGCTACCCTGGGGACGATGACCGGCGGCATCTGCCTTATCGTCGCCGTCATCCTGGCCATTCCGACGACGATCATTTCCCTCTCCATCGCCGTCCGCCGCTGGCATGACCTGAACAAATCCTGGCAGTACGTTCTCATCAACGTCTGCTGCGCCTTTGCCGGCGTCTTTTCCCTCTTTCTGTACGCCTACTTATTCATCGCCAAGGGAACGCCGGGGAAAAATCTCTACGGCCCCAACCCGGCAGAGCCCTGGGAAGGCCAGGCAGAGTACGTCCCTCCTGCCGTACAACGACGGCTGGAAGAAGAACGACTGAAGAACGAAACGGAAGAAGAAAAAGCCCTGAGAAAGGCAAAATCGCAGGAGCCGGCCTATACGATGGACCCTTCGCCGCACGATCAGCCCGACGATACCTCGACGGAGCAGCCGAAAGAAAAACTGTAATACACGACAGAAAACAAGCGCAAGCTGAGTATGTATCAGCCTGCGCTTTTGTATTTTCCCTATATTTCCCTTACACGCCGTTGATATACTGCACCGTGCCGCCGCGCACGACGCACTGATACCACTCCGGCAAATCGTCGTAAAACCAATCCAACGTAAACTCATATTGCGGAAACTGCTTGGATACCTCTTTCAGCCAGCCCAACGGCGGCGTATCGGCAGTCTGAAAGGTCAGGATATTCCCCATCCGCTCCGCATGGACTGCATTTTCCTCTGTCCCCCAGAAGGCCGAACGCCAGTCCCGCCCTTCCTGTCCCGTCAAATCCCGGGGCATGGGCTGAACGGCGTTAAAATCAAGGGGCTCCGCTCCGCCGATATACTCCAACACCCGTTCCACGCCATCCCGAGGCAAGTACATGCGATTTGTAATATAAACAGGCATCGTCATCCCTCCTGTTCGTAATGTCTTTAGCTGCGTTGCCCGATTTCAAAACACTTTAGTCGATAGAAACACGGATATTCTGTCCCGTTATACGGCGAACACCTCGGAAAGACTCTGCCCCGGCATGAGCCATACATTCTGCTACGACACGGGTCTCTATCGGCGCAAGGCCTCGAAACAGACCGAAGGCATTGGCTATTTGCAGCGCGTTGACAGACACCGTTTCGCCTAGCCTCTTGGCCGTTTTGCGTATCAAGGACGGCGGCTGAATGATGGTAAGTCCATCGAATCCCAGCGCTTCTGCAGCTCTTTCTATCTCTCCCTTTAGCCGCAGATAAAAGAACTTAGAATGGCAGTCAGCGCCGACGGAAGACACGAGTACCAGGTGACGCACGCCCTGTTCTTTCGCTGTCCGGGCTGCTGTCAGTTGATATTCATAGTCGACGCGGTACTGCCCTTCCTTAGAGCCAGCCTGCTTCCGCGATGTCCCCAGCGCAGAAAACAACACGTCGCCCTGCATGAATTCCCGCCACTGCTCCGGATAGGCAAAGTCGACGATATAAGACGTCAATTTTTCATGTCGAATGCCAATATCTCTCCGTGTAAACGTCGCTACAGAGCTATACCGCTCATCTTTCAATAAGATGTCTACCAAATCCCGACCGACAGCCCCCGTCGCCCCGACGACGAGGGCCTTTTTCAGATGATGTTCCATATATACCATCCCTTATGTAAATTCATAAAAGCAACCCGTAAGATTATGATACCATTTTGACTAAATCTATGTCCTCATACTGAACAAGCTTCGCCAAATATCCGGCTCGATTCGTCAAAACAGACATACACATTATTTTATACAGATTATAAGCCAAAGACTGCTAAGGTATCAATAATTTTGTACTTGTAATTCAAAATTATATAAAATAAGTGATTTTTATACGTCTATCAAAATACACTCGTTTCTTCAATCCTTTCTATCCCTATGCGCAAATCCCCTTTACCCATTTTCTCTCGCATAGCTGCCGCAGTATTTTCCCAATATCTGCTTGGATTCGTCCATAGATTTCCTGCCGCCTATATTTAGGCGCAAATACAATATGATATTTACATCTCCCCTTGCGGAGTGATAACCTTTTTACGTCATTCATTGACAGGAACCTCCTATTCTATACGGGGATGTGGTTGCCAGACCCTTTCCATTGTATCATAGGAGGTTCTTTCTTTTTCTATAAGGAGTATATGTCTACCCCTAGTGTAACCAGGGATTTTATCATGCCTATTCGGCGGCAAAAAAAATCTATCGCCGCGGACATGACGCCGCAGGGATAGATTTTTTTGTCTCTATTACAGTTCGTCGAAAATAGAATAGGATTCGACTTCGCTTTCCAAGACTTCGCCCGTAATGGCGTTGATTTCCAATTCATAGCCTAAGCCGTCGCCGTTGCACTCGATTTCATAGATAGGCAGGAAAAACTCCTCCTGTCTCGTCCAGCCGTCGTGCTGTCCCGGCGTCGCCTGCGCAGCCTGTCCCTGTCCGTTTCCTTGGGCAGGAGCTGCTGCAGCCGGTCTTACGTCGCGCGGCTGGCGGTCGCGGCGCGCGTTCCGATAGTTGCCGTCGTCCCATTTATTTTCCAGGGAAATTTCCCGGAACCGCAATTCTGCCACATCCTTGCCGACAGCCTGGGCGGCGATCGCCTTGATGTCCTCGACGCCGATGAGCTGCACGTTGCGCTGCGCCGCCTGATATTCTACCATGCGCGTCTGGGCCTGCTGGATCTGCGCCTTCCGTTCCATCTTCTGCTGGTGGTAATACCATGCGCCGCCGCCTGCGACTATGGCGCAGACAACCACTAAGACTGCGCCGAGTTTCAGACGGCGCGGCGTAAATATCCGTTTCAGCCAGTTCGTATATCCCTTTTGTTCCATGTCATGTTCCTCCTCATATATCTATCGTAGTATACCGAATTATATGCATTGCTGATTACATATACAGTATAGACAATAAATCTAAACAATCGCTTAAGAAAGCAAAAAAATAGTGTTAATCTTTGCTTTCCCCTTTTTTACAGCAAAGCGGCCTCATCCATCGGCCTGAATTTTAATGAAAATTTAATGAACTAACCTGATTTTTGCGTTTTTTTCATCTAATTTTCATGTAATTCTCCATTTGTTCTAATGTTCCTTTCGTATACTGCCGATAGATACCTCGTCAAAGGAGTGGATATCATGTCAGATGCCTCGTTGGGAAAAGCCGGCGAAGAAGCCGCCGTCAAGTACCTCTGCCATACCCTGGGCTATACAGTCCTCAGCCAAAATTACCGCAATCGCCTAGGAGAAATAGACATTATCGCCCAAGACGGCGACACCCTCGTCTTCGCCGAAGTAAAAACGCGCCGGTCGCAGCAGTGCGGCAGGCCGGCCGAAGCCGTAGAAAACCGCAAGCAGAGAAAACTGTCCCTCGTCGCCCTGTCCTATATGACGCGGCACCAGTGCTGGCACATGCCCTGCCGCTTCGACGTCGTCGAAGTCATCCCTTCGCCGCGGGGATTTCACATTCATCATATACGCCACGCCTTTTTGAGCCAGGCATAGGAGACGCCCATGTTTTCACGTACGTATGGAGCCACCGTATTCGGGCTTCACGGCAATATCATAACGGTCGAGACGGACATTTCCAACGGCCTTCCGGCTTTTGAAATCGTAGGACTGGCGGCGACGTCCGTCAAAGAATCGAAGGAGCGGGTCCGCTCGGCTATCAAGAACAGCGGCTATGAATTTCCCATGCGGCGCATTACGGTTAATTTAGCGCCGGCCGATTTGAAAAAAGACAGCGCCGGCCTCGACGCGGCCATCGCCGTCGGCATCATGGTGTCGAGCGGCCAAATTCCGGCCGAGCTGTGCCGCCAAACCCTGTTCATCGGCGAATTGGCCTTAGACGGGACGATCCGCCCCGTCGCAGGCATCCTGTCCATGGTGCTGCAGGGCGCTGAAGAAGGCTTTCACACCTGCTTCGTCAGCAAGAAAAACGCCGCCGAAGCGCTGCTGTGCCGCGCCATGACGGTCTATGCCGTCGAGTCCTTGTCGGACATTATTTCCCATTTGCTGGGCCTTGTCCGCCTCTCTCCGGCCGTGGCCGGAGACGTGTTTACAGACCGGCCGGATTACCGCGTCGATTTTTCAGAGGTCCAAGGACAGTTTACGGCCAAGCGGGCCCTGGAAATCGCCGCGGCCGGCGGCCACAACGTCCTGCTCATCGGCCCGCCCGGTTCCGGCAAGACCATGCTGGCCAAGAGGATTCCTACGATTCTGCCGCCCATGAGCCTGCGCGAATCGCTGGAGGTGACGAAGATATACAGCGTAGCCGGCCTGTTTCAGCAGTCGAAAATGCTGGCACAGCGGCCCTTTCGCAGTCCTCACCACACGATTTCCACGGCAGGCCTCATCGGCGGCGGCACGATTCCCAAGCCCGGCGAAGTGACCCTGAGCCACAACGGCGTCCTGTTTCTCGACGAGCTGCCCGAATTTCCCCGTTCCGTATTGGAAGTGCTGCGCCAGCCCCTGGAGGATTTCGTCGTCCATATTTCCCGGGTCAACGCCTCCCTGTCCTATCCGGCCCGCTTCATCCTTATCGCCGCCATGAATCCCTGTCCCTGCGGCTTTTTCGGCAGCTCCGAATCAAATTCCTGTACCTGCACGACCGGCGAAATCCGCCGATACGTCCGCAAAATATCGGGCCCTCTCCTGGACCGCATCGACCTGCACGTCGCCGTAGACCGCCCTAAATACCAAGAATTGATTACGACCATTCCCCAGGAGTCGTCCGAAGCGATCCGCAGCCGCGTCCTGGCCGCCAGAGAAAGGCAGGAACAGCGGCTCCAATCGTACGGCCTGTCCTGCAACGCCCACATGGGCCATCGGGAAATCAAAGAAACGTGTCGTCTTTCAAGGGGCGCCCAGGACCTGCTGCAGACCGTGTTCGATACGATGAAGCTGAGCGCCCGCAGCTGCGACCGCATCGTCAAAGCAGCCCGGACGATTGCCGACTTAAACGGGGACGAACACATACGAAGCGAACACGTTGCCGAAGCAGTGAGCTACCGTAATACATTACAAAGGGTGTGACGCTATGATGATACAGGACATAGAAAAGGAACGGCTCTATACGGCGGCCCTGGCCTCCCTGCCCGGGCTGGGCTCCCGCCGCATCTGCGCCCTGATCGGCCGGTTCGGCTCTGCCGCAGCCGCCTGGGACGCTTCGGCCACCGACTGGCAAGACGCGGGCATACCGGAAACCGTCGGTACGGCGCTGACGGAGGCTCGGTCCCGCTACGACTGGGACGAGCAGCTCCGCCTGCTGTCCCGATATCATACGAAGCTCGTCGCCTTGTGGGAAGACGACTATCCCCAGCTTCTCCGCGAAACGTATAATCCGCCGCCTATACTGTACTATCAGGGAGCGCTGCCGCAGTTTCCCAAAGCCGCCGCCATCGTCGGCGCCCGCAAGGCCACGCCGTACGGCAGGAACGCCGCCCAGACCCTGGCGGAACAAATGGCCCGCAGCGGCATCGCTGTCGTCAGCGGCGGGGCTCGCGGCATTGATACCAAAGCCCATCTAGGGGCCTTAGCCGGCAAAGGGATTACCTGCGCCGTCGTCGCCAACGGCCTGGACATGGCCTATCCGCCGGAGAACAAGGCCTTATTTGCGGATATCATAGAAAAAGGCGGCTCCGTCGTCAGCGAATACGCCTTCGGAGTCCGCCCTTTGGCGATGAATTTCCCGGCCCGCAACCGCATCATCGCCGGCCTGTGCCGCTGCGTCGTCGTGACCGAGGCGGCCTTGCGCAGCGGCTCCCTCATTACGGCTGATTTTGCCCTCGAAGAAGGGCGGGACGTCTTCGCCGTCCCCGGCAGCATTTATTCAGAAATGAGTAAGGGGACGAACGCCCTCCTGCGCAAGGGAGCCATCGCCCTGACGGGTATTGAAGACATCCTGTCCGAGTATGGCTGGTACGCAGAAGAAGGGGAACAAAGCGCCCTGCCATTTGCCCTCACGCTGTTGGAAGAAGCTGTATTGGAAGCCCTGTCCTGCGACCAGCCCATGTCCCAGGACGAGCTGGTCGTCAAAACGAAGCTGCCGCCGTCCCAACTGAGTCCCCTGTTGCTGAAGCTGCAGCTGTACGGCCTCATTGAAGAAACAGGCAGCACGTCGTATGTCAAAAAGCCCGTGCAGTAGCTCTTATCCTTCGGCAAAGCGGTAGCCTGCGCCCCATACGGTTTCAATGTAGATGGGCTGCGTCGGATCAGGCTCTATCTTTTCACGGATGCGGTTGATATGAACCATGACCGTCGCCGTATCGCCGGCCGCATCCAGCCCCCAAACCCGGTCAAAAATCCGCTCGCGGCTGAATACGATGCCCGGATGCTTAGCTAAAAAGGCCAGCAGCTCGAATTCCCGGTTGGTCAAAAAGGCTTCCTTGCCCTGGGAAAAGACGCGGTGCTTTTTTAAATGGATTTCCAGCTCGCCGACCTTGAGGACGTCTTCGTCCTTCGGCGCGGCGCCGGCGCGGCTCGTCAGCCGTTCATACCGGCTGATATGGGCCTTGACCCGGGCCACCAGCTCGCTGGGGCTGAAGGGCTTGCTGATATAGTCGTCGGCTCCCAGTCCCAGGCCACGGATCTTGTCGATATCTTCCCGCTTGGCCGATACCATGAGAATGGGAACGTCTTTCTGCGCCCGTATTTCCCGGCAGACCTGAAAGCCGTCCATGCGCGGCAGCATGATATCCAATAAAATTAAATTATATTCATCGGCCAACGCTTTTTCTAGGCCGGTTACCCCGTCTTCAGCAATATCGACTTCAAAATCGTTCGCTTCCAAGTAATCCCGCTCTAATTCCGTAATTTCCTTATTGTCTTCAATGATCAAAATGCGCTTCAATGCTATTCCTCCTTTGCAATGGGCAGGCGCATGGAAATCGTCAGGCCGCCGCCCTTCGTTTCCTCCGCCCAAATCGAACCGTGCAGCGATTCGATAATCTGCTTGGCAATCGCCAATCCCAGACCGCTGCCCTTCTTTACGTCCGTACGGGCCGCGTCGGTGCGGTAAAAGCTGTCGAACAATTTCGGCAAGCTTTCAGCAGGCACGCCGACGCCGTGGTCGACAAAGGAAATGACGACAGATTCGCCTTCCTCGGCAATGACGATGTCTACGTCGGCCTGGGGCGTCGTCTTATATTTTACGCAGTTCGTCAGCAGGTTTTCCACGACCCGCCGGAATTGGTTCCTGTCTATGGCCACGGCCGCCGTGCTCTGATGTCCCCGGAGCGTCAGCGTCACGCCCTGTTCGGCCAGCGTCATAGCCGTCTCGCCGATGACGTCTTCAAAATACCGGTATATCGGCACGACTTCCAGCGAGAAGGGAATCCGTCCCAGATCCAGCTTGGAAAACAGGAACAGGCTGTCTACGAGCCGCTCCATAGCGCAGGCCGTGTCGTAAATTTTATCGATATATTGGCGCTGCTTTTCCGGCGTCCGGGCAATGCCCTCGCGAATGCCGCTGGCATAGCCCTTCAGCAGCGTAAGGGGTGTCGCCAAATCATGAGAAATGCCGGCGATCAATTCCTTGCGGTTCTGCTCGTACTTTTGCCGCTCTTCCCGCACCTTCCGCAGCTCCTTGCGCATGTCGTCAAAATCGCGGCACGTCTGACCCAATTCATCCTGCGCCGGCACGACGAGGGGATACTCAAAATTACCCTGTTGAATTTCCGCCGCAGCCTTCCGCAGCTCTGCCAGCGGCTCGATAATCTGCCGCGACAGGAGGCGCGACAAATACAGGCCTAGCCAGATGATGACGATGATGGAAAGGACGAGGACGGCGAACAGCACGATTTCCAGCACATCCTCCAAGGCGTCGTCGGCATCGTACGACGTGACGAAGGGCATGTGCCCGGCCGCCCATATGACCGTATCGCGGCGAGGCGATGAATAAATGAAAGCAAAATCCTCGTTATTCCACGACATGGCCGAGGCAGCGTCTCCGCACTGCTTTTGGACCAACTGCCGTATATCCTTTTCATTCGCCCCGTCGGTGATATACAGCAGGCGGCCGTCGGCGACGATGACGGTCTGTATGCCGTGCTTTTCCAAAATCAGGCATTCTTCAAACACGTCTTCCAGCTTCAGCGAATCCTCGCTCTCCACCTTCATGCGCAAGGAGCTCACGGCATAGGAAATCGACATGGACGAGCCCTTTTCCGGCCACAGCAGGGCCAGCTCGCTCTGCCGCACCGTGCCGGTAAACTGCAGCCCGGCAAAGATGACGCCCCCTAAAATCGTCAGCCACACGACGGGAATGAATACCATGAGGAAATTCGTCAGCATCATCCGTTTCCGCAGCGAAATATCCCGTATCTTCAGCAAAACCATCCCTCCCCATGTATCGATACATTTTCATTTTATATTATACTCTACATTCTTTAAATATTTCTAAAATTTATAAAAAGATTCAACCAATAGACAAAAACACCTGACATCGTCTCAACGAACCATGTCAGGTGTTTTTTACATACTAATGTATACTTGTTAGACACGTCCAGCGCCGTACAAGGCGGCGTCGGCCGCGGTAATCGGACGAACAGGCCGGCAGGGATTGCCGACAGCGACGACATTGTCGGGAATATCGCAAACGACGACGCTGCCGCCGCCGATGACGACGTTGCTGCCGATCGTCACGCCAGGCATGACCTGCACGCCTGCCCCGATCCACACGTCGTGTCCTACCGTAATGGGATAGGCGTATTCCAGCCCTTGATTCCGCAGCCCTGCGTCGATGGGATGGCCGGCCGTATAAAAGCCGCAGTTCGGCGCGATAAAGACATTATCGCCGAATACGACCTTATTGGCGTCCAGGATCACGCAGTTGTGGTTGGCAAAAAAATGGTCGCCGATTTCGATATTATACCCGTAGTCGCACCAAAAGGGCGGCAATATCGAAAAGGAAGCCCCAGCCTTTCCCAATAAGGACCGCAGGATGCGTTCCTGCTCCGCCGCTTCCGACGGACGCAGCTGGTTAAAGGTATAGCATAAGTCCTTTGCCCTCATCCGTTCTGCCAGCAGTTCTTCGTCATAATTGGCGTCATACAGCATCCGGCGGAGCATCTTCTCTTTTTCCGTCACCGTCTTCCCGTCTCTCCTTTGCTACGGCTCGGGAACAAAGACCGCCAAGGACCTCGTCGCTTCCCTGGCTTCCAGCCCTTTATGCAGGCGCCACAGCCACGAGCTCAATGTACTGAAATTCAGGCGGAAATAGAAATGGCCGAAGCTGTCGGGCCCTTCAAAAAAGGGAACCCGGGCCAAATCGAAGTGGTCGTCCCAGGGAAAATCCCGCCCCGTTTCTACAGTAAAGCCGTACTCATACCCGGCCGCCCGCGTCTCTTCCATGACCATGTCGTCAAACTCCCCTTCGGGAAAGGCGATATACTTGCAGGGCTTCTGCAAATGGGATTCTATGGCCGCCTTGGATTCCCGCAGCTCCGTCCGCACGCCCTGGCGGTCAAAGCTGGTCAAGGGCTTGTGACTCATCGTATGGGAGCCGAATTCCATGCCGTTCCGCCCCATTTCCTGTACCTGGGCCCACGTCAGATATCCCGGCGTCTCCATCAAATCGACGATGAGAAAAATCGTCCCCGTAAGGCCGTATTTCTTCATGATAGGATAGGCATGCTCATAGTTGTCGACATACCCGTCGTCAAAGGTAATCATGACCGGACGGTCGGGCAGGCTGCCCTCGCCGCGCATATAGGCGGCGAACTGGTCCTGCGTAATCGCATGATAATCGTGGTCGTGAAGGTACTTCATCTGTTCTTCAAAATCTGCCGGCGTCATCGTCAGCACCGTTTGAAACTTGTCGTTTACCTGATGATAATTCAGGACAGGAACGCCGGTCAGCAAATAATTTGTCGAGCCGAAAAACCAAAACAACCCTATGCCTGCTACCAGGACGGCCCCGGTCAGCGCCAGGCCGGCAAGCCAAGATACGATTTTTTTCATCGCCACGATCTCCCTTGATGCGTACTCTAATCATTGCCTAATAGAATAGCACATTTGACCTGATGACGCAAGAATAGAATCCAGAACAGCGCAGCCCTTGCGTCTTCCCTTCCCAACGGCTGCCAACGGCAGAAATTCCATGTCTTCGCCTATCACTCCTGTGAAAAGGAAATTTTCTTCGCAACATCAGCCGCTACAGCGCCGTAATCGTCGGATGATCCCCGCAGACGGCGCAGTCTGGATTCTGCGGAAAAGGCACCTTGCGGAAGGTCATGGTCAGGGCGTCGTAGGTCAGGAGCGTCCCCGTCAGCAATTCGCCGACGCCGGTAATATACTTAATCGCTTCCGTCGCCTGTATCGTCCCGATCGTGCCGGCCGCAGCGCCCAATATACCGACGTCCTTCGCCGTCGGCACGTCGCCGGGAGCCGGCTCTTCCTCGAAGATGCAGCGATAGCACGGCCCCTGGCCCGGCACGTAGGTTAGGACCTGCCCGTGATACGCCACGACGCCGGCGTGGGAAAAGGGCTTCTGCAGCAGGACGCAGGCGTCGTTGATGAGGAACTTAGCCGAGAAATTATCCGTCCCGTCGATGATGAAATCGTAATCCTTATCATTGATAATGTCGGCAATATTGCTCCGCGTCACCTCTTCGCAGTATGGCACGACTGTAATGCCGCCGTTCAGCTCCCGCAGCCGCCGCTGCGCTGACAATGCCTTCTCCGTGCCGACAACCTGTTCTGAATGGAGAATCTGCCGCTGCAAATTAGATACATCGACGACGTCGCCGTCGACAATCCCCAGCGTCCCCACACCGGCCGCCGCCAAATACAAGGCAATGGGCGACCCCAGCCCGCCGGCGCCGATGAGCAATACCTTGCTTTCCCATAATTTCCGTTGTCCTTCTTCGCCGATACCGGCCAAAGCCATATTGCGGGCGTATCTATCCCGTTGTTCCACTGTCAGTTTCATATAAACTATCCTTCCAGCTTTTATTCCACATCGCGGCATATCCCCTCATCAATCCAAAGAGAATAGGCCGTATCAAAATCAATAAAATGGTCTGTCCCCGTTTCATACAACACGGTGATTTTCTCATCTGGTACGTCAAATAAATGGATTTTTCCCTTTACAGGAAACGGAGCGATCGGCACGACCTCTGGATCAAAATGCCACTCATACTTTCGATTTCCGCCCGTAATATGTACTAAATTGACAATGCATAAGGCATACCCTCTGGGAAATTGAGGCCCGTCATTATATTGCGAAGCACAAATTAACAGCAGCCCTCTGTAAGGTGTACTCCATGACCGATATTCAATATGCTTTTCGCCTGCAGCAATCAGTGTCGCATAATACGGATGCAGCGATAAGGCTTTCATGTCTCTCATCTCCCCATTCCTTCGCCATACACATACCATTATCGCAACTAGGCCTATATTACTTGATATTATACCATACCCTTAGGGGAACGCCATGACAAAATCTATGGAACCAGCCATCAGCGTCAGCATTTTGTTCTTGAATATTCCTCTTTCAACCATCATTTTTCCAAATTCTCGCTTCTTTTTCTTGCATAATACACAAGGTTTCTTATCTATAAGATACCACGACGTCAACCGCTAATTACCCATGATATGCAAGTTATCTTCTTCATTATTCTCTTCCATTATGTACAAATTTATTGTAATATGACATTATAATATGCTAAAAGAAGGTTTCAATGGAGCGTTCTGAATTTAATAAACTATTCGAAATCAGTGAAAGTACAGTAAAACGAGGAGCATTATGATGAATGTACAACAAACTAAACAAGAAAAGAAAATACTTACTAGCCAGACCAGCCAGGAAATTAAAGAAAAAATCCGCAAGGCATCTGAACTGATGATGCAGCGGAATTACCAAGCATATAAGGATTTGGAAAACAAATGAGTACTGAAAAAGATACAATCGCAATCATTCTAGACGATGTATTGGCTTTTCATAAACAAATGGAAAAAAACTTTGTCATGGATAAAGGCATTCATGACATGGGACTATTAGAATCTGCTGTCAGCACGCCGTTTCAAACATTCGGCGGTCAGGAATTATATCCCTCTCTTCTAGATAAAGCAGCCCGTCTTTGTTATGGTCTGGCGAAAAATCATCCTTTCCGCGACGGCAACAAACGTTCTGCGGTTCACAGTATGTTGGTCTTTCTGTACATCAATGAGATAGAATTAGAGTATACCCAGCTTGAACTTGAAGAAATGATTATCGCTGTCGCTGATAATCGCATGTCTAGCGATGAATTAAAAGATTGGATTGAAAAAAGAATACAAAAGAAATAATCATCAATTGCCGTCGTGAACGATCATCCGGCAGCTTAAAGTGATTATGACCTACAGCGGAGCTCATAAATTACGTTGCAGATGTATTGAGAGGTAATCCCCTATGGATGATGCAATCGAAAATATCAAGATGTAGGTTTGACGAAATCGCTCACGATGTGAGCGATTTTTTCGTAAATGAATGTACAATCTAAGTGCAACATCTGAAATAAAAAATTAACACATGCACCACCCTATTCCACATCGCAGCCGTATATGCCCTCATGAAACTTGACCATAGCCGCTTTTGTCAGCTTATGAGCCTGCGACAGGGACAGGCCGCAGCGTTTGGCTACGTCTTCGTAGGTCAGGTCGTGCTGACAGCGCAGGCGGAGAAATCGTTGTTCTTCTTCCGTCAGGCTGTTCAGGCATTTGCGCACCAGCTCCCGTACTTCGGACAACACGGCCTGCCGGTGCGGGTCCTGCTCGTCGCCGCCCGTCAAGCCTAAGGCTTCGGCGCTCTCGTCTATATGAAGGGCCGTCTCTACCGATTCCATATATGCCTTAAACCGCCGGCTTTCTCTTTTAAACACCCGGTCTACAGCCCTACGAAAGGCCTTGTGAGCTTCGTCGCCGCAAGTTACGTCGAAGGCATGGATGCATTCCAAAATCGCCAGTTGGGCCACTGACACGGCTTCGTCCAGTGAGTCGTAGCAATACCGGTGCCGCCGGGCGTATTTGCAAATCAAGGGCCGGAACTGCTGCAATATCAGCAAGACCGCCTCTTCCTCGCCTTTCTGAGCGCGTTCTATCCATTGGCATACGGTTTGATTCATGGGAAGTTCCTCCTTTAAATGAATAAAATGATAGAAAAAACGAGCCGAGGTTTCCCCCGACTCGTTTTGCTTACACAGCGTCAGCTATGAGCTGAGCGCTATTCCCCTTTGTATGAAATTAGTTAGCCCGTACGCGTTCAATCGTCGGATTGCCGTCTTTGTCCTTGGCGACGGTCGCGATGTGGAAGTATTCCAATTCGGGCTGGAATTCTGCTACCAGACGGGAATCTACTTCCGCTCCTGCCTGAATGGCATTGTAGACGATTTGAGCAAATTCATAACGGGTCATCGTGCGGTCGCCCTTGAATTCACCATCGGGATAGCCTTTGACCAGGCCGCTCTTAGCCATAGCCGCAACGGCTTCATAAGCCCAGTGATTTTCCGGTACGTCCGGGAACATGGTCGTCGTATCCGGTTCGGTCTGTACGCCGACTAAGGCATTGACCATAGCCGTCAGCTTCTGGATTTGAGCATCCTGCTTAGCCACGATGTCGCGCATGGACTTGATTTCCTTAGCCATGGCGACGCGGGACGTCGTGACGTGGCTGCTGCCTGCGCCGATTTTCAGCGATACGCCGGCATTAATCATGTTTTCCCCATTTCCGAAAGTACCGCCAATGCTGAACATCGTATCTTCATTAGGACGATAGAAAGTACCGACAGCGACAGCGTTTTCACCGTTATAGTTGCCATAGCCAGCTGCAAAGTCCCACTTAGCATCGGGATCGAAATCGAGCGGATGTAAGGCTGCCAAAGCAGCTGCGCCAGCGCCGACCTTATCAATACGGCTGTCGAGGTTATCGACGCGGTGATTCAAGTTGTTGATATCTTGACGATTTTGCGCAATAGCAACGCTGTTTGCATTAATACCTTCAGTCAGATTCGATGCGCCATTTGTTAAATTCCCATCGCCAACAATGTCACCAGTTTGATTTAAAGCGTCTGTTAAATTATCAAAACACTGCCCCGTTGTTGTATCTTTAATTGTAATATCTTTATACTGGCCTGTCGTTTCATCCCAACCAATACGATCTTTTGCACCATCTGCCGTTCTTTGAGCTGTATCGGCATGCGTCAACGCTGTATCCGCTGTCTTCTGGGCGGTATCGGCATGCGTCAACGC
>ERZ838577.1661-NODE-1661-length-28658-cov-6.211062_pt1 | contig 28658 bp, 28 predicted proteins | sample MGYA00519682_ERZ838577 | MGnify/ENA primary metagenome ERZ838577 (study PRJEB31850, sample SAMEA3708838) | human gut metagenome | biome: human gut; feature: human-associated habitat; material: faeces | place: China | collected 2014 ...
TTTACATGCCAAGATGTTTCTGTCAAATATATACCCACAACAACTTGACACTGTCGTGGTATAGGGCGCACCTTGACGGCAGCGGGCTCAGCCGTTATAATAAAGGTGAAAAAGCGAGGCGCTGTGCCAGCAAACGGTATAGCCCCCGGATAGATTACGTACAAATAAACAACCGTTTCTAGTCTGGGAAAACTAAGGTGGCGGTTACTTCTTTGTCGTATCTTTCAACAACATGACCAAAACGATAAACAGTAACAAGGTTACATTGGTGTCGTTCATGGGCATCACCCCCGTTTCATACAGATTCGGGGGCTTTTTTCACCGCCTGCCGTGATGGCGCAGCGCCTCTTAGGCAATAGTATACAAGACAACTGTATATATCGTCAACACTATTTCGTTCGTATGTTCGCTGTATGATTGCAAACTACGCAAATACCCGTCCGGCCGATCGTCGCCGAGACGGGTATTTTATATGCTTTACGATTTATCATCAGCGCTCCACGCTTCTTCGGGAAGGGCCGTAATATCCGGCCAGGCTGCGTTGATAGCTTCGGCCATGAGGCGCTTGCCCGGCGGGTCGAGGTGGAGTCCGTCAACGGCCAGGTCTTCCCGCAGCTCGCCCCGTTCGTCGGCCATGCCCGGCGTAATGTCTACGTGAACCTGGGTCTTCACATAGGAATTGACCGCCGCAATGGCTTCGCGCCAGCTCCGTACCGTGTCCTGCCCAAAAGCCGCACGGATGTTGTCCGGATTGAGGGGCGGCAAGGTGAGAAAGACGGGTCGGATACCGTATGATAGGCATTTCGCTTTGACCTGTTCCATGTCGGCGATGACCTCGGCTGGCTCGACGCCGGCGCGGAGGCTGTTCGTCCCCATGAGGATGAGCAAGTACGGCGGCCGGAAGGGCGCGACGTCCTTGTCAAACCGCTCGACGGCCGTGCGGCTCGTGTCGCCGCTGAAGGACAGGTTGACCGTAGGGAACGCGAGGTAATGGCCGTAGCTGAATTCCCAGTCCGCCGGCGAATAGGACACGCTGCCGCCGCCGTGGCTGATGCTGTCCCCGTAGATAGCGGCCGCGCAGGGCCGGCTCGGGTCGGTCGTATACGACGAGGCGTCGGAGTACACGCCCAAAGGACTGCCGTCGCTGCGGACGGCCCGGACGCGCCAATAGAAGAGCTGCGCCGACATGCGGGCCTGGCTGTCGTACTGATGGGCGATAGGCGTCGTATAGACGGCGATGCGGTGCGCCGAGGGCGCTGTGCCGTTGGGATTTTCCGGCGGGGCGTCGAGGATTTCTACTTCGTAATGGTCGGCGTCGGGCATGGCTATCCAGTCGTATACGGGATAGAGCAGGGTCTGCCCCTGGCCCTGATTGTACGTCGACAAGGGAACGGGCTTGACTACGTCCTGTTTCTGCCAGTCTACGGGCAGGGGCTCCAGCTCGGAAAAGGGGCCGATGGCCTGGCCGCGCAGGTTCAGGGGCTTGACGCGCCAGTACAGGACGGGCTCGCGGCAGCCGGCGGGAAGCAGGATCTCGCAGGCCGTATTATAGACGCGCTGCACAGCCATGACCGGCTCGTAGCACGGAGACGGGCCGCCGCCATGGCGCTTTACAACCTGCACGTCGTACATGACGGCGCCGTCGATACGGCTCCAGCACAGGATAGGCCGGGACGACGCCGGATCGTCCGCCGTATAATGTGCTATGATAACGGGCTGATGCCGGCAGTCTGTCTCCGCGTGGTCGATCAACAGATGGCGGGCTTGTTCCATCGGCGGGTCGACGAGCTCCTGGGGCTCTGCCGTCTGATAGGCCACGGCGACGAGGCCCGCACCCAGGGTAAGGGCTGTCAGGACGGCGCAGCAGAAAGCGCTGTAACGCATGGCCTTCTCCTCCTTTCTCAAAATCAAAGGCAGCATAACGACGCGCCGCCGTCGGGCAGGAAGTCTGTCCCGTCGGCGGCGCGTATCGTATTGAGCCTACGAAGCTTCGGCAGGCTGCTGGGCTTCCGCCGCGGCCTGTTCGGCTTCTTCTTTGGCTTTCTTATCTGCTTCGTACTGTTTTTTCCACTCTTTGTTGAGCTTCTTGATTTCCTTTTCCGACAACATGGCCGGCTCGGCCTTCAAGGCCTTTTCCAAGGACTGGGTAATAGCCCCTCCGTCGTCGCCGGGCGCGCAGGTCATGATGCGCAGGCCGTTGACGTAAATGTCGGAACCATGCTGGGCTACGTTCCATGCCGGCGGATAGATGGGGGCGTCCTTATGGGCTTTCTTGCCCTTTTTATCCTGCTGATTCAGCGGCACGGCCTGGACCTCGTCTTCATCGATGGCCTCGCCGTACTCGTTGTGGGTCACGCGGGCCAGATTGCCCGCCGCCAGAAAGGCCCTGCGCCGCGGCGAGTAGTCGCCCGACGGGACGGGATGGATGACCGGCTGGGCGTTGACGTACACGACGTCGCCGCCGACCTGGACGTGGTTGCCCGACCACTGGCTCATGCGGAAAGCCAGCTTTTCAATGCGGCTGGTCATCTGCGGATGGTTGTTCGGATTGATGATGCGCTTGAAGCCTTCCTGATACAGCTCGCCGTACTGCTCGTAGACGAGCTGCATGGACGAGGCCGCGCCGCCGACGTTGTACTGGGTGTTCTTGAAGACGTCAAACCCGTGGGCGTCGGCTTCTTTTTCCTGGTCCATCGTCACCACTTCGTTGTCGATGTAGTTGACGGCGACGCTGCCCAAGAGGACGTCGAGGACGTTGAGGTCGCCGCCGAGAGCCACGTCGACGAGGGTCGCGATGCCGATGCTCTTCAAGACGCCGTTGACGGCGTGGCGTTTTTCGCCGTGCTGCATTTCATGGCACAGCGTAAAGGCCAGCTCGTCGTCGCTCAGGGCGTCCATCATGCCCTTGTTGACGGAAATGACGCCGCCGATGGTTTCAAAGGCGTTCAGGTCCTCCGACGGGTTGGCGTATACGTCGTATTGGCGTTCGATCATGCCCGTGGCTACGATGTTGCGCTGAATCCCTTCCAAACGGTCGCCGTAGGCTTCGCCGGCGACGACGCCCGTCTTGGCCTGGGTGCTGGCCAGCATCTGCTGCTTCGCGCCGTCGTCCATTTTCGTCAGCTGCTGCTTGGCCAAGGTCATGGCGGCGGCCCCGTAGGCCAGGGTCTGCCACCACGACGCGGCCATAGCCGTGCTGACGGGGACGGCGAACAAGGTCAGGCTCAGGAAGCCTGCCGTCAAGGCTTTCTTCCAATGTATCATGTTATACCATCTCCTTTGGCAGGGACTGGCAGAGGGCTTCTTTTTCTGCCCGGGGCATCTGCTTGATCTGCCATTCCCAGTGCATCGCGTCGTGCTTCGTCGGGAAGGCCCGGCTCCACACGAGGCGGACGGGACGACGGGAACGAGTATACTTGGCGCCGCGGCCCGCGTTGTGAGCGGCGACGCGCTTGTCTACGTCCAAGGTCCAGCCGGTGTACAGCGTGCCGTCAGCGCAGCGCACCATGTAGGTATAAAATGGCATGGAACCTCTTAGAGCGTATCCGTAATGGCGACGGTTTCGAGGACTACGTCGTCGAGAGGACGGTCAAACCGGTTCGTCGGCACCTGGCTGAGGGCTTCGACGACGTCGTAATTTTTGACGACCTTGCCGAAAATGGAGTGGTGGTTCTGGAGCCACGGCGTCGGCACGACGGTGACGAAGAACTGGGAGCTGCCCGTGTTGGGGCCGGCGTTGGCCATGGCCAGGACGCCCGGTTCGGCAAAGGTCAGGGACGGGTCGAATTCGTCAGGGATCATTTCGTCCGAACCGCCGTAGCCCGTGCCTTCGGGGTCGCCGCCCTGGATCATGAACTGGGGAATGATGCGGTGGAAAATCGTGCCGTCGTAAAAGCCCGATTCGGCCAGCTTGCGGAAGTTCGCCACCGTAATGGGCGCCTTGTCGGGGAATAATTCGACGGTGAAATCGCCGTGATTGGTCTTAAATACTGCGTATACTGTGTCTGCCATCGTACAGCCTCCTATGTGTTTTCTCTATACTACTTATATTATAGCATAAGAAGGACCGGGAATATATCCATCCAGAGAGAAGGATCCGTCCTATGCTTGTAAGAAATTATACTATATTCTCGCCTGATATGCCATGTCCCGCAGCCAATCCGTGTTGTCCTGCCGCCGGGCGGCTTGACAAATCGGAGGCGCAGCGGTATAGTATATTCATTCATCAGATATTTAACTAGTTAATTATCTGATTTTTTTATTCATCAATAGTTAACTAGTTATCTATTTTTTTCAGAAAGGATATGATTTCATGACGAAAGCTCCGTTATGGACAAGACGTTTTTTTGCTATCATTATTGCCAACGGCCTGTTATTTGCCAGCTTCCACTGCTTATTGCCGACGCTGCCCCTGTACGTGGCGTCCTTAGGCGCGTCGGGCGCGGAAATCGGCCTGATTTCCGGCATCTTCGGCGTGTCGGCCATCTTCATCCGCTTCTTTACGGATGATTTTGTCAAGCTGCTGGGCAAGAAAAAATGCTTATACCTGGGCCTGTTTTTCTCCCTCATTTCGACAGTAGCCTACGCCTTCTTCACATCCATCCACATGCTGCTGATTGCCCGTGTCGTACAAGGGCTGGGCTTCGGCCTGGGCACGACCTTTGCCGCCGCCCTGGCCGTCGACATCATCCCCTCGTCGCGCCGCGGCGAAGGTGTCGGCTATTTCGGGTTAGGCAACACCATTTCTATGGGCATCGCCCCGGCTCTGGGCGTCATGCTTCTTACTGATTTCAGCTCCGATTTCCTCTTTGCCTTTTCCACCATCGCCGCCGCCTTGGCCGTCGGCTGCACCGTGTTCTGCAGCGAATCAGCCAGCGCCGTCCGCCGCTCCCGCCGCGCGCCGAAGGTAAAGGTACCGTGGCGGAGCCGTTTCTTCGAAGCCGGCACGGGGTTTCCCTCCTTCTTTACGATGCTCTTTGGCCTGGCCTACGGCTGCGTCAATACCTTCATCGCCCTGCTGGCCCAAGAAGTCCATATTCCCAACTCAGGCTTCTTCTTCGTCGTCGGTACGGTATTCGTCTTTCTGACCCGTACCTTCGGCGGCCGGGTCTACGACAGCAAGGGGCCCTTCTGGGTACTGCTGCCGGGTATCGTCTCCTACACCGTCGGCCTGGTCGTCATCATCAACGCTACTTCCTTTACGGCCCTCATGATTGCCGCCGTCTTTTACGGCACCGGCGCAGGACTCATCATGCCGTCCCTTATGACCTGGCTGTTTAACTCCGTCGCGCCGGAACGCCGCAGCAGCGCCAGCGCTACCTACTACAACATGCTGGACGTCGGCACCAGCGGCGGCATTATCGTCCTCGGCGGCGTCGCCGGCGTCATCGGCTACGTCAACATGTTTTACTATGTCCTGGCCGCTATGGTATTGTTCTTAGCCGCTTTCTTAGGCCAGCATTTCTATAAGCCGTCGGCAGCCCGCAAGCTGATGGTGCATCAGGAGGATTCCGCTCATGGCTGATACACAGTTAGACGACGCATTAATACGGCAGCTTCACGTCACGGTCCGAGCCTTTACGAAAGGCGTCAACGAGGTCATGAAGCCCCTCGGCCTGTACAGCTCCGAGTGGGCCGTCCTCAACTTCGTCGCCAATCACGACTCCTTTCCCCAATCGGACATCGCCGCAGCCTTGGAAATCGAAGGGGCGGCCATTTCCAAGACCCTGAGCAAGATGGAGCAGAAAGGACTCATCGTGCGGACGAGCAGCCAGGACAAACGGGAAAAACGCATTTCCCTCACAGAAAAGGGCCGGGAGCTGTACCCCCTGGCAGCCCAGGCCGCCGGCAATCACCGCAGCGCCGTCTTAGCGGGCCTCTCACGGGACGACCGGCAGCAGATGCTGTCCTTCATCCAGTCCATGCTGGATCGCATTCACGGCGACTAATGTATACAAAAATTCTACAAAATTGATATATCCGTTGTATTTACAACAGACAGATCCCTCCTTTGCCACTATACTTAGTATATCAACTGAAATGAGTATCGTTCCAAAGGAGGTCTTTACTATGGAAAATAAAATGTTCTGTTTTCAATGTGAGCAAACGATGAGAGGCACTGGCTGCACGGGCTGCGCCGGCGTATGCGGCAAATCGGCTGCCGCAGCAGATTTGCAGGATGAACTGACCAGCGCCCTCATCGGCCTGGCCCGCGTCTGTCAGACAAATGCTCCGACAGCCCAGACGCACCGCCTCGTGCTGGAAGCTTTATTTACAACGATTACTAACGTCAACTTCGACGAATCAACTATTCAGATCATGATAGATAGAGTGCGTGCGGAAAAAGCGGCCCTCGGCGGACAGGCCGGCGACTATGACGTCCGTCAGATTTGGAAAGCCGACGAAGATATCCGCTCCCTGAAATCTCTCATCCTCTTCGGCCTGCGCGGCATGGCAGCCTACGCCTATCATGCCCTCATGCTGGGCCGCAGCAGCGAAGAGGTCGACGCCTTCTTCTTGAAGGGATTGGCTGCCCTCGGCGAAGACTGGGGCATGGATGAACTCCTGCCCATCGTCATGGAAACGGGCAAGGTTAACCTGACCTGCATGGCTCTCCTCGACGAAGCCAACACGACGGCGTACGGCACGCCGACGCCGACGACGGTTCCCCTGACGATTGAAAAGGGCCCCTTTATCATCGTAACAGGCCACGACCTGAAGGATTTGGAACTGCTCCTGAAGCAGACCGAAGGAAAAGGCATCAACATCTATACCCACGGCGAAATGCTGCCGGCCCACGGCTATCCCCTGCTCAAGAAATACGGCCATTTGAAGGGCAACTTCGGCACAGCCTGGCAGAATCAGCAGAAGGAATTTGACAACGTTCCCGGCGCTATTCTGTTCACGACAAACTGCCTCATGCCGCCGCGCAGCTCGTACAGCGACCGCGTCTTCACGACGGAAGTCGTCTCCTACCCCGGTCTCGTCCACATCGGCGAAGATAAGGACTTTACGCCGGTCATCGAAAAGGCCCTGGCCCTGGGCGGATACAGCGAAGAACAGCATTTCACGGGCATCAACGGCGGCACGACGGTCATGACCGGCTTCGGTCACGGCACAGTTCTTTCTGTCGCCGACAAAGTCATCGACGCAGTCAAAGGCGGCGCCATTAAACACTTCTTCCTCGTCGGCGGCTGCGACGGCGCCCGTCCGGGCCGCAATTACTATACGGACTTTGTCAAACAGACTCCGGCCGACACGGTCATCCTGACCTTGGCCTGCGGCAAATACCGCTTCAACGACCTCGACCTCGGCACTATCGGCGGCCTGCCCCGCATCATGGATATGGGCCAGTGCAACGACGCCTACAGTGCCATCAAAGTAGCAGTCGCCCTGTCAGAAGCCTTTGGCTGCGGCGTCAACGACCTGCCTCTCACCTTGGTTCTCTCCTGGTACGAGCAGAAGGCCGTCTGCATTCTCCTCACGCTCCTGTACCTGGGACTCAAGAACATTTACCTCGGCCCGACGCTGCCGGCCTTCGTATCGCCGAATGTCCTGAACTTCCTCGTAGAAAACTACAACATCACCCCCATTTCCACACCGGAAGAAGACTTGAAAAAGATATTGGGCTAATCCTATCAGCTCGCTGCGGCACACCTCGCCGCAGCGAGTTTTTCTATGCCTCCAGCTCATAATATAACGTCCTTCTCCCTATGGCATAAAGGCAAATCGTGATACAATACAAGTAAGAACAGTAAAAAAGGAGGCGGCTATGGCGCAGCAATTAAACCGGCTAAACGACGTATTTTTCAAATATCTCCTCGGCGATACAAAAAAGAAATTCCTGACGCTGAGTTTTATCAACGGAATCCTGAACCGGACCGACGATATGCTATTCATCGATTTAGAATTCTTAGACAAGGAAATGACCCCCATCATGCAGGACGGCAAGGTATCTGTCCTGGATATCCGGGCGAAAATGAACGACGGCACGCAGGTCAATATCGAAGTACAGGTCTGCAAAGATCCGGACATGGCCCGCCGTTCCCTCTACTATTGGGCAAAAATGTACGGCAGCGAGCTCCGCGAAGGCGAGCCCTATGACAAGCTCATGCCGGCAATTTCCATCAACCTGATGGATTTCAACGCCTTTGCCCAATACACGACATGCCATCATTCATACCATATCTGCAACGATGAAACAAAGGACATCCTCATCGACGATTTAGAAATGCACTTTATCGAGCTGGAAAAAATCCGCATCGGCGACATCCGCAAGCTGCGGAAATCAGAGCGCTGGATCGCCTATTTTTCCCACCAATGCAGCGACGAAGAACGGGAGGTGCTGGCTATGAGCGAACCGGCCATCAAAGAAGCGATGAAATGCGAAATGTATTTCACGCAGGACGAAAAGCTGCGCCGAAAATACGAAATTCAGGAAAAAGCGCGGCGCGACTATATTTCTATGATGCATAATATCGAAAAGAGCCGGACCGAAGGCTGGCAGAAAGGCCTCGAAGAAGGCCGGGCCGAGGGCTTAGCTGAGGGCCGGGAAGAAGGACGGGCTGAAGGGCGAAAGGAAGGACGGGAAGAAGGACGGTTGGAGGAACGGAAACGGCTGACAGAACAAACCGTAGCGACGATGCTCCAGGAAGGCCTGTCCCATGAACTGATCGCCCGCATCATGAACCTGCCAGTAGAAACCATCCAGACCATTGCCGCCGCCCAGCCTGCGCCGGCAGCAGAGTAATCGTATAAAAAAACATCAGGTACGTGAAGCCGTTCCTGATGTTTTTCTTTGGCTGCCCCATGATATTGAGATAAACAGGGCAGCCCATTGGCATGGCAAGGAGATGAAATTCATGCATTCCTCTATATTAGAACCAATCAATACCTATATTCGCAGCTGTCAACGTCAATTCACAGAATTGCTGCGCCAGATTATCACCATTCCCTCGCCGACGGGACAGGAGGGAGAAAAGGCCGCCTGGGTGCTGAAATATCTGCACGACCTAGGCCAAGGGCAGGCCTACATCGACGAGGCGGGAAACGTCCTCTGCCCCTGCCAAATCGAGGGGCAGACGGCCTTTCCGCTGTACAGCGCCCATATGGACACCGTATTCGAAAGCCCTACGGATTTGACGCCCCGCATAGACGGCCATATCCTCGCTGCACCGTCGTGCGGCGACAACAGCGCCGGCGTCGCAGGACTGCTGTTCCTCATCGCCATGATTCAAGACCTGGATCTGTCCCTGCCGCAGGGAGCCCTCTTTGCCTTCAACGTCGGCGAAGAAGGCATGGGCAATCTCAAGGGCATGCGCCGCATCATGGAGGACTGGAAGGGGCGCATTACAGAGGCCCTCGCCGTCGACTGCACCTTCGACGACGTCGTCGCCATTCCTGTCGGGTCGCGCCGCTACCGCGTCTCCATCGAAGCCCAGGGCGGCCACAGCTGGATGCACTTCGGACACACCAGCGCCATCGCTGCCGCCGCGTCTATTATTTCCAAACTCTACAGCCTGCCTGTCCCAGCTGCTCCGAAGACGACGTATAACGTCGGCACCATCTGCGGCGGCACGACGATTAACTCCATCGCCGCCAATGCCGAATTCACCGTCGACCTGCGCTCTGAATCACACGACGAATTGGAACGGCTGGACAAGGCCTTTCTGCGCCTCATCGCCGACGTCCGTCGGGACGGCCTGACCCTTACGACGACCCTCCTCGGCGAACGGCCCTGCAGCAGCGGCGCAAACATCTCGGCCCAATGCCGGCGCATCGCCGCCATCCGCAAACGGTACGGCCTCGGCACGCCCTTTATTTCCGGCAGTACCGACGCCAACATCCCCCTCAGCCTGGGCATCCCGGCCCTGTCCTTCGGCGTCTGCCGCAGCCATGATGAACACACGACCCGCGAATGGCTGGAGCTCGACACGATAGAAACGGGGCTGAAAATCCTAGCAGAGTATATGTTAACGAATTCAACTTCCTCTATATGATGTATTGCTTGGCTATCTTGGCGATACGCACATCTATCTGTTATACTAAAAGAAATAAAGCAAAGGGGTGTGCAGTATCATGAGAAAACGTATTTCCACTATGATTAGCCTGTTATTCATACTGCTGTTGTCATACACATATGCAGGTGCGATTGATTTGACGCAAGATAAGTATGTAAAAGTATATGAAGACATGACAAAAGCAGTTTATTTAAATAAGGAATCCCCCGTTGTGACAAGATATTCACCCCCATATTATATTATACAAGGTGAATGTATAATTGATGATTTTTCTTCCAACCGAATTTATACACATATTTCTAATTACTTCTACAATTATGATCAGCAAGAAATAGCAACAAATAATACTTTCACAACAATTTACTACAAAGATGGCTCTTCCGAAACCTTTCCTGTTCCCCCAGATTATCCTTTAAATCCCGTAATTCCGCTACCCAAAGATTCTGTAGGTTCAATAATAGGTCATATGTATTTTTACTTATGCTATGATATTCCATTCTATAAAGATTTATAAAAATATTTAATAAGGGGCTGCCGCACGTCAATAGTGCAGCAGCCCCGTTCTTTCATACTAAAAAATATTCTATATTCCCTTTTTCAGTTCTCCCTCAATGACATCGGCCAGCTTCAGGGCCGCATCCCTGAATTCTTCCGGCGTCGTATAGGAATACGACAGGCGCAGGGAGTTATTGCGGCGGAAGTCGTAGATGTCGCCGGGGTTGATGAGGATGCCCTCCTTGGCGGCGGCCCGGAAGATGAATTCCATGTGAATCGTCTCCTTTAAGGTCAGCCAGATGTAGAAGCCCCCGTCGGGGACCTGCCACGAGGCGATGCTGCGGAAGCGCTTGTTCAGCACGTCGAGGGCCGCGTCGCGGCGGCGGCGCAGTTCGTTCCGCAAAAAGACGTTGTACTCGTCGTACATGCCGCTTTCGAGAAATTCGGCCATGACCATCTGCGACAGGGAGCTCGCGCCGTAATCGACCTGCATCTTCACGTCGCCTAATCGCTGGACGACGGGCTCCGGGCCGACGAGCCAGCCGATGCGCAGGCCCGGGGCCAGGGATTTCGAAGCGCTGCCCAGGTAGATGACCGTGCCGATCTTGTCGATGGCTTTCAGCGGCGGCGGGGCGGCGTCAAAGGACAGGTCCTGATAGGCGCCGTCTTCGATGATCGGCAGGCGGCGGTTGGCGCAGAATTTCAGGAGGGCATAGCGGCGGTCTGCCGTCATCGTGCGTCCCGTCGGATTGTGATTCGTCGGAATGGTGTACAGCACGGCGTCGGTTTTCGCCGACGACAGGGGCACGATGTTCTGCAGCGACGCCATGCTGATGCCCTGGGCGTCCATGGCCACGCCGGTCAGGCGCAGCCCGGCCGACTGAAAGACGCGGAGGGAGTTCAAGTACGTCGGCCGTTCCGTATACACGACGGAACCGCCTTCGAGGAGGCTGGCCGAGATGAGCTGCAGGGCCTGCAAGGCTCCCGACGTGATGAGGATAGACGACGGCGGGGCGATGATGCCGATTTTCTCCAGATGGCGAGACACGGCCTTGCGCAGGCGCTCCAATCCCAGCGGCTCCGGATAGCCCAGGGACTCTATCGATGATGCGACGCGCGACAATGCCTCCTTCATCATGTCGGCCGGAAAGAGGCGCGGGTCGAGTTCGCCCGTGCCGAGGCGCACCATCTGCGGAGAAAATTCCAACCGGTTAATCTCCTGCACGACGGTCTTATTGGCCTGGAAATAGCCTGCCGACACGTAGCTGCCCCAGTCGGCTTGATGGGGCAGCAGCACCGACCAGGTATTGCTGGCAATGGCCGTGCCGTTGCCCCTGTTGCCCTTGATCAGGCCGTATGAATTCAACATGTCCAGGGCTTTCCCGATGGTGCCGCGGTTGACGCCGAATAGGCGGGCCAGCTCCCGGTGGGACGGCAGGCGCGTGCCGACAGGCCATTCTCCCGTCTCAACCTTCTGGCAGACGAAGCGGACGATTTGGGCATAGACGGCGTCGGGGCCGGATTTGTCTGGTTTCCAGTCGATCTGTACTGGCTGGATACGATACATGATGTCCTCCTTTTTTGGCTCACTTCAATTTTGCCGGTTTGGCTCATTGAAAGGCGAAGCCGGTTTGATATACTAATAGCAGATACGATAACGATGCTGTTATTATACACTATAACCGCTGCGAAATACTATATGCCGCCGCTGATTCGGCCGGTTTAAGGAGGAATATGTATGCAGTTCTTTTTACAAGGGCTGACCATGGGATTGGCCTATGTAGCCCCCATTGGCATGCAAAATCTGTTCGTCATCAACGCCGCCCTGACGTCGTCGCGCCGCCGGGCCCTGCTTACAGCTCTCATCGTCTTATTCTTCGACGCGACCCTGTCGATTTCTTGCTTTTACGGCGTCGGCGCCCTCATGGACCGCTACGAATGGCTCCAGGCCCTCATCCTCTGCATCGGCAGCCTCATCGTCATGTCCATCGGCGTCAATCTCATCCGCTCCCGCCAGGACGACGTATCGCAGTCCGGCCGCACCATGCCCCTGGGCAAGACGATTTCCAAGGCCTGCGTCGTCACCTGGTGTAACCCGCAGGCCATCTTAGACGGCACGATGATGCTCGGCGCCTTCCACGTCACCTTGTCCATGAGCCAGGCCACGCCCTTTATGGCCGGCGTCGTATCGGCGTCCTTTCTCTGGTTCTTCGGCCTGACCTTCTTCATTTCCCTGTACAGCCATAAATTCAACGCCAAAGCCCTGCGGATCGTCAACGTCGTCTGCGGCGCCGTCATCGCCTTCTACGGGGCCAAGCTGTTTTGGAACTTCCTCCAGCTCATGGGCTGGGTATAAGCCCTTGGAGCGTACACTACGTTGAAAGGGACGGCGGAAAAGGGTATCATAAAGGCGAGACTATCATACAGGAGGATCGTCTTATGTTCAACCGCACCGCCTTTTTCTGGAAAATCGGCGTTCTATCACTCGTCGGCAGCGTCTCCGCCTGGCACATGTACTGCGCGTCTGTGCCCTGGCTGGACACGCTGCCGGCATTTCTCCTATTCTGTATTGCGCCCTTCTTCTTTTCCTTAGCCCACAACGCCATTCACGCCGTGCCGCTCTGGCTGGCCAAGGTCTTCGCCTGGGCCGGCGGCTACTGGCTTATCTTTACGATCTATTCCTTTATGGGCGCCGTCGTGTATGGCCTGGCCTGGCTGCTCTGCGCCGCCGCTGGCTTTGACTGGCAGGCCGTCGGCCCCCGCTTGTCGGCGTACATACGGGCCTGCATCCTCATGATACTCGTCGTCGGCTCGTACCGGGCTCTCGTGCCGGTATACCGCCATATTTCCGTCGAAACCGACAAAGTGGAAGCCGACACGACGATCGCTTTCTTGTCAGACACCCATTTCAGCCCCTTGCTGAGCCATTGGTTCGTCAAGAACATGGTGCGCCGCATCCAGTCGGTCCATGCCGACGCCATTCTATTCGGCGGCGACCTCATCGACGCCCATTTGGACTTCGTCCGCCGCGACGGAAGCTATACGTACATAAACGGCCTGCACGCACCCTTAGGCGTCTACGCCGTCTACGGCAATCACGACTACTTCGACAGCGACGTCAGCGAGCTGGCCCGCCTGCTGCCGGCCGTCCGCTTTCTCGCCGACGAGCAGTACCCTATAGGCCGGAACATCGTCCTGACGGGCATGAGCGACTATATCCACTACCCGAACCATGCCATGCCCGCCGTCGATGCCTCGGCCTTCAACATCGCCGTCGACCACGAGCCGCTGCGCATGGCGCCGGCAGCCCGGCAAGGGTACGACCTGTACCTGGCCGGCCATACCCACGGCGGCCAGTTCTTCCCGGAAAACGTCGTCACCCGCCGCATGTATACCCTGTGCTACGGCGCGCGCCGCTTCGGACGGCTCCTGGCCGTCGTCACCAGCGGCTACGGCTTCTGGGGCACGCCCTTCCGCACCGGTCCCCGGCCGGAAATCGTCGTCCTTCACATACGCCGCACGTAACACGCACATACCCCCTGCTTCGGCACGCCGCCGAGACAGGGGGTATTATCATGTCCTATTTCATTTTAGACGCAATGAGCCGTCCCAATCGTTCCATGCCGATGCGGATTTTTTCCGGCGGCACGTTGCCGAAGCTGATGCGCATGCAGTTGCGCCCCTTGCCGCCTCCTTCGACGAAAAATCCTTCGCCGGCGATGAAGGCCACCTTATAGGCCGCCGCTTCCTGGAGCAGCTCCGTCGTATTGATATCGCCGGGGAGCTCGACCCAGGTAAACAGGCCGCCGTCAGGGAAGACGCGCTTCGTCCCCTTCGGCAGGTAGGTGTCGATGCTGTCGATCATGACGTCGCGCCGCTCCCGGTAAATCGCCCGAATCTTCTTCAAGTGCTCGTCGAAGTAGCCCCGCTTGAAGAACTCGGCGCACAGTACCTGAGCCAGGGCCGACGTATGAGAGTTCGTCGCCGTCTTGGCGTCGAGGAGCCGCTCCATGATCGGCGGAGCCGCCACGACGTAGCCCAGGCGCGACCCCGGCGAGAAAATCTTGGAAAAACTGTTGGCCAGGACTGTATGGCCCGTCTTGTCAAAGACCTTGATAGGCGGCAGCTCTTCGCCGCTGTAGCGCAGATCCCGGTACGGGTCGTCCTCCAGGATGAGCACGTCGTACTGGCTGCCCAGTTCAGCCAGCCGCTGCCGCCGTTCTCTCGTCAGCGTCTTGCCCGTCGGGTTGTGGAAGGTCGGAATGACATAGACCATCTTGGGATGGTATTCCTTCATCTTCCGCTCTGCGTCGTCGGGCACGATGCCGTCTTCGTCCGTTTCCACGGCGACGCAATGAGCCTGAAACATTTCAAAAATCTCGATGCAGTGGACAAAGGACGGCGATTCGACGAGGATGACGTCGCCCGGGTCGATTACGACCTGACAGATAAGGTTCATCGTTTCTAAGCCGCCGTTAACGATCATGATGTCGTCCGCCCCGGCATGGACGCCCTTCGGCTCCAGCAGGATGCGGGCCACGACGTCGCGCAAATCCTTCAAGCCGATGGGATTGTTGTACTGCAGCGCTTCCAGGCCGCGCTTATCCCTCGTCAGCACGTCGTTTGCAATCTCCCGCACGATATCGACGGGCAGGGCCTCCATAGCCGGCGCGCCGCCGCCGAAGGAAATCATCTCCGGATCGGTCATGGCGCTGAATAAATGGCGCACAATCCTTGCCGAGCCTTCCATTGTTTCCATTCGCTTTGCCAATCGTACCATATGAACCACGCTCCTTCACCGTCCGGCGCCGCCTTGCTTTCCACAGCGCCGCCTATCTCTTTATAAACTTAACATACTACAAGCTTCTTTCCTTGTAAAGTTAATTTTTTCGGATATGCAATGAAAATTCATCATATCATACGGAACTAAGCTACGGAAGACAGGCCTGGCCGTATTCCAGCAGCAGCTTGCCGATCAAGGCGATGGTTACGACCATCATGACGAAGCGAATAAATGGCGCACCGCGCCGTATGGCCGTGCGGGAGCCGAAATAGGCGCCAATCATCAGTCCGGCTGCCAGAACGACGGCGTATTCATACAGGATTTGGTCCCACATGATGAACAGCAGCAAGGACGTGCAGTTCGTCCCAACGGCCAATATCTTGGCGTTGCCGGCGGCGACGACGAAATCAAAGCCTACCATGGCAAAGACGATGACCATAAAGGTCCCCGCGCCGGGGCCGGCAAAGCCGTCGTAGGCTCCGATAGCAAAGGACGCCGCCAGTATCTTGGCGGAAAATACCTTGGCTGGCTCCGACGCACCGCTCCTCCCTATGTCGCGCTTGAAGAACACGACGGCCGCCGTCACAGCCAGTACGACGAGAAGCAGGGGCCGCAGCACGTCTTCGGGAAGATAGATCATGAAGGCGCTGCCGGCAGCCGAACCGGCCAGGGCCAGGGGAATCATGCGCCAAGCCAAGGACAGCTTCGTCTTGCCGGCCCGGATAAATTGAATCGAGCTGACCACATTGCCGCAGGCCGCGGCTAGTTTATTCGTGCCGATAGCCAGGTTGGGCGGCAGCCCCATAGCCAGCAGCATAGGCAGGGATACGAGGCCTCCGCCGCCGGCAATGGAATCGATGAAGCCGACAAATATGCCGCCGACGCCGCACAGCAGCAAGGACAGGGCCGTACCGCCTATCTCTATCATGTCCTGCCGACCGCCTTTTCATAAAAGACCAGCTCCAGCGGAATCAGGCCGTTCAGCTTGGCCGGCGACGCCCCGGCCAGACGGTACCCCAGAGACTCGTACAAGCTGCGGGCCGGCCTGTTATGCCTCCACGTATCGAGGCGCATAACGGCGCAGCCCGTGCGGACAGCCCAATCTTCGGCATATTGCACCATGGCCCGTCCATACCCACGGCGAGCCACTCTCGGCGAGATGCACAGCGTATGGAGAACCAATACCTGTTCTGGCAGCGCGCCGTACTGCCAGCCAGCAGCGGCGTATTCCGGCGCCTGTACATGGTTGAGTATCATCGCCGCGCCGACGGCTCCGCCGTCTTCCAATACAAACAGCGTCCCCTGAGCAGCCGCTCCTTCCGCGACGACAGCCGTCGGATACACGCCTGCCTGCCAGCCCGTCGTCGTGCCATGCGCTTCCTCATACTGCAGCAGTGCGTCGTACACCGCCGCAACAGCCGGCACGTCGGCCGCAGTTCCCTTTCGTATCGTATAGGTCACAGCCAATCCCCCCTTATTTCTGATAATACTTGATTAAGCCCTGTGTTCCCAGCTCGCCGTTCGCCCCGTCTTCCGCCGTCAGGACTTCGTAATTCGCCAGGACCTGACTCAGCATATCCAGATGAAGTCCCTCCCCTTCGGCTTCGCTCTTTGCCAGAGTCATATCCTTGATGAAATGCTTGATGTAAAATCCCGGACGATAGTCGCCGCAGACGATTTTTCCGCCGAAGGCGTTGAGCTGGGCGCTGCCGGCAGCTCCCGTCGCGACGGAGCGCAGGAACACGTCCAGGTCGAGTCCCTTGGCCTTCGCATAAGCCAAGGCCTCGCACACACCCGACAAGGCGCCGGCAATCATAATCTGATTGGCCATCTTGGCGTGCTGCCCGCTGCCGGCTTTTCCCTGATAATTGATGTTCGTTCCCATAGCTTCAAACAAGGGCCGGCAAGACTTGAAATCATCTTCGTCGCCGCCGGCTAAGATAGACAAGGTACCGTTAATGGCACCCGTGTCTCCGCCGGTGACAGGCGCGTCGAGGACAGGAAAGCCTCGTTTCTTCCCTTCAGCGTATATCCTTTCGGCCAGGGTCGGGCTCGTCGTCGTCATGTCGATGAGATACGTCCCCGATGCGGCGCTATCAAAAATATTACCTGCGCCGAAATAGACTTCCTCTACGTCCTTGGGAAAGCCGACCATCGTAATGACGGCGTCGCAGCCCTGCACGCACTGGCCGATAGTCGGGCAGAATACAGCCCCTTCGGCGACGAGATCCGCCGCCTTTGCTTCCATCCGGGCAAACACCCTCAAGGAAAATCCCCGCTTCATCAAGTTCCGGGCCATGGGCTTGCCCATAATCCCTACGCCTATAAATCCTATCGTCTTCATCATCTATCCCTCCTGAGTATCAAGATAGTTCTATTATACTCTATTCGAGGGGTACGATTACATAACTGCGTCCATTTATTTTTCCCAAACAAAACCGGCTCGAAGGCAGGAGGGACATTCCTGCTGCGAGCCGGTTATATTATAACAAAGTATTATATTTTATAAGACATAGATACCTCATGCCGCCATCTCTTACAGAGAATATTCCTGAGGCGGATTGCCGGAAAAATCGGCGATGACTGCACGGGCTTCGGCTAAATAAAAGACTTCGAAAATCGGATTGGACGCGTCGCCGTACTGGCCCTTGACGATGGGATTTGCCATGCACATGTCCTTCGCCGCCATGTTGTTTTCAAAGACAGCCTTGCCGCTCAGGCGAATCCAAGCATACGACGGGCTGGAAACGGACAGCTCCACATAGGGGTTGACCTGCATATCCTTGTACACGTCCTTTGTGCTGTTCGTGCAGAACCACAGCTTTCCGTCCATCTCGCCGGCAAACATAAAGGGACGGCATTTCGCCTTACCGTCGCGGCCAATAGTCGCTAAATACTGTACGGGGTTTTCCTGTAAAAACGCAATGACTTTCTTCATCGTAAAAGACCTCCTGCCTATGCACATCTTAAAAATTGCAACTTTCCGCTTGCAAGATTATAATAATTCCATAGAGATATATTGTAAAGTAAGCACTTTTTTGTGCTGTAGTTACCTAATAGAAACTATGGAATAGGAGGCCTTTTTATGGAACCGATAAAACAACTGCCAGCCTGCCCTGTCGAAACGACGCTTATGCTGATCGGCGACAAATGGAAAGTTCTCATCCTTCGTGACCTCTTGCCCGGAACCAAGCGTTTCGGCGAACTAAAAAAATCTATTGGCTCCGTGTCACAAAAAGTCTTGACAGCTCAGCTCCGCGACATGGAAGCAAAAGGTCTGGTCAGCCGAAAAGTATATGCAGAGGTACCGCCTCGCGTCGAATACAGCCTGACCGATTTAGGTCGAAGCCTGAGCCCTATTTTAAAAGCGATGGCTGAATGGGGCGAATACTACAAAACACTGCATCGCTAAGACCAAAGCTGCCATACGCCGCGCAGCGCATCTGACCGGCCCGTTACACGTCTGCCTTTTCCGTCTTGGGTTTATGAGCGTCTCCCCAAATGCAAAGCTGATCTAAAATATTCATTAGCGACAGGCCTGTATTCGACAGGCGATATTCAACTTTCGGCGGTATCTGGGGGTATTCTGTACGAATGATAAGGCCGTCCTTTTCGAGTTCCTTCAATGCATTGCTCAGTGTTTTATGAGAAATTGTCTTGATATATCGTTTTAATTCATTGTATCGGACAACATGGAATTCCATGAGGCAATATAAGATTACCATTTTATATTTGCCGCTGATCAACGACAACGTATAGCTGAACCCCGTATCTTCAAAATTAGCTTTTTCTATATAATTTACAATCATATACGCTCTCCTTTTAGTTAGTATCTAACATATTTGTGCGTACTTCATTCTATCTATATATATTGCTATAATTATACCATACAAATAAAGGAGGCGTTTTATAATGCAAAAAAAAATCTGTATATTAAATGGAAGCCCTCGCGCAAACGGCAATACGAAAGAACTCATTAAGCACTTTACAGACGGCGCCAAAGAAGCTGGCTGTGACGTCGTCTGTTTTGATTTGCAAACCATGAATATCCACGGCTGTCTAGGCTGCTGCCGAGGCGGTACAGACACAGCCAATCCCTGTGTACAGCAAGATGACATGTCCAAGATTTATCCTGCATATATCGCAGCCGACATCCTTGTCCTCGCTTCACCCATGTATTACTGGGGATTCAGCGGCCAGCTAAAATGTGCTTTTGACCGCCTGTTTGCCGTCGCCGAATTAAATCCGAACTATGCCAATCCTATAAAGGGTTGCATTCTCCTTATGGCAGCCGAAGGCGATACAGAAGATAATTTTGCTCCCGTCAAAGCAGCTTATGAAGGCCTGCTCCATCATTTAGGCTGGAATAATCTCGGCATCGTCTACGCTGGCGGCAATATGGCTGCCGGTGACATCATCGACAAGCCGGCACAACTCCAAGAAGCAAGAGAATTAGGAAAATCCCTGTAATAGTATAAACGGGCTGCCCCTAGGCAGCCCGTTTGCATATTTCCTATATTGTCGTCGGCAACACCTTTTGAAAAGCAATCTTCGTGCTGTTCGCAAACCAAATCGTCCCACAGTATGTAAATCCCATCGCAGCAATAATGCCCCGCATAATCGCGTTGTCTTCATCTGTATCCACGCGGACGGAATATACGCCCTTGGCCGCTGCCATCGCTTCGGCTTCAGCAAAAAGACGCTTTGCCAATCCTTTCCCTTTATAGGCGTCGCTGACGGCCATACGGTGAATGACGACGTACGGCCCGTCGGCCAGCCATTGACCTTTTAAGCCCTCATAAGCTGGTTCGCCGCCGAAATCAATACAGCAATAGGCGATCATATCGTCGCCGTCAGTCAGGACATACCCCTTTTCCGCGGCAATATCGCCGGCAATATCCTGTTCTTCCGGATAGCCGTCCTGCCACTGGTCGACGCCCTTGCTCTTTAAAAAGGCCTTGGCCTGATTTATCAAAGCCATGCTTCCCTGTATATCTGCTGTCGTTGCCATGCGAAATGTAATCATTCCATCCGTCTTCCTTCTTATCGTTTCATCCGGCTCCACTCGTCGGCGGCGTTCCGGCTCATGACGGCGGCCAGCCGCAGAGCCGCCGCCTTGTCTTCATCGCTCAGTCCGGCCAGACAGGCCGCAGCCTGCCGGTTTTCTTCGGCAATAAACGCATCGTATATAGCCAGTCCCTTTTCCGCAGGGTATACGTTCCATGCCCGGCCATCCCGGCTGTCGCGCCGTTTTTCCACATAGCCGGCGGCGGCCAGCTTATCAACGGCCTTGGTCGTCGTCGCCTTGTCGACGGCGCACTGCAGCGTCAGGTCGGTCAGCGTCAGGCCCGGCGTTTCGCAGATGCGGGTAAAGAAAATAAATTGTCCCCGCTGAAATCCGTAGGCTTTGAATTTCTCATCCATAATCGAATGGATGCACCGGCTCAGCGTCCCAATATGGCGCAGCAAGTCGCATTCCAGCGATTCCATCGGCGAGCCTCCTTTTTGTTTTTTTTGATTGAAATTTCAACTAAATGCAAGTATAGTATACTCCGGCCCGTTTGTCAATACGGAGATACTGCCCCTTCGTGTTCCTTGCCGCCATAGCCTGTACCGAAACTCCGCGCCCTGCCCCTGCTTTAAGGGCGGCGACACCTTTGTGTTAGAACGAAACGGCGAGCGCGACGATTTCTGACACATGATGGACGGCAACTTCTGTTCCGAAGCGTGGGACTGCGTCAGCCGCTGCGCCTGCGCAGCCTTGCAGGGCGGCTCTATCATACGCGGCAGGTTAATAACGAGAAGATAAGAATTACCTGATGCAGCGACAACACGCGGCCGGTTATCTTCAAAAGCGAACGCATCGACATAGACGACTAAGAAAGAACCCCGGCAGACAGCAGGCATAAGGCCGGCAGCCGCCGGGGGTTCCGTAAAAGGAGACGCCCCCGCACGAGGCGAGGGCGCGAAAGAGAGTATAGAAAGATTTATGTGATAAAAATGGTATGGACAAGCAACATAATTAGTTAAAGCAGTACTGGCAAAAGACGCCGGTCAAATCAAATTGACGGCTTTCCATCTGGCGAACCGGTTCTCCGTCGCGCACAGGCTGCGCTCCGATAGAGGCGGCTAAATCTTCGCCGCGGCAGTAAATGCCTTCGCCGTTTGCTTCTCCGCTGAACGGCAGCGGTACCATGACATTGATCATCTGGTCAAAAGAAAATCGCTTCATCATAGCATCCCTCCCTGCAGGCATCACCATTTCATCTCGCCTGCTGACCATACTATAAATCAAATCGGGCTCTTAGTCAATGCTTTTCCGGAATTATTTTTGCTAATTATTAATTCTTTTTCGGAATATGTGTCGGCATCTTTTATCTATAATCACGAGCCATTTGTCCATTCAGAATGCTATCTCCGATGCATTGCCAACGCCGCCACGTCTAGTATAATGTTCTCATAACGACAATGCTGTTTATAAGGAGGAATCGTCATGGAAAATACTACGTTTACACAAGCTATGGAAACATTCGTCCAAACCTATGCCCGTTCTGTGAATACCTGCCATATCGACTTGGCCAAATCCCTTTGGAAGCAGGACGGCGCTGTCTCCTTTATTCATCCCTTAGGATATGAGCATTCCTTTGCCGAGGTCGCCCAGCATTTTTACCTGGACACGATGGACGTCCTCTTTTCTAAGCGCGAGTTAATCCCTAAGCACCTGCGCTGCGCCCAGTACGGTGACACGGCCGTCCTTGAATTCGAATAGGATTGTTATGCTACAGCCCGCAAAGACGGCTCCGCCGTCCATATGAGGGACGGGAACCGCAGGTCTTAATTCGTGAAGACAACGGCTGGAAAATCGTCCACATCCATTACTCGCCTTGCCGGAACCATGATTTCCAGCAACCGACGCCGTCCTATCTCAGGGCGGTGTGTTTCTTATCCAACAGGCGCATTGCTTCGTTTTTTACGTCTTAGAATAACAGGTTTATATTGATATACATTGTCAATGCAAATCTAAAAGCAGCGCCTCCTTTGCAGCCGCCGTCTCTTGGCAAATTCCCCTTCTTTTATAGCAATTTCCCTACAATTTTAGGCGAATTGTTACAGTTTCGACTAAAATTGTCATTTTGCCTCACCTTTCCCTTTATATCATGATATACTTTGTATAAGCAAGAAAATGAATTCGCAGGGGAGATTTACTATGAATATCAACAAGAAGGTAAAAATGGCTGTCGCCGCCGTCGTCATCGCAGCCTGCGCGTTCGGCGGCTACCAATACTATCAGACCAAGCAGGCCGAAGCTCAGGCCGCGGCAGTAGAAACGGCAAAAGTCGTCCGCATGAACTTGAAGTCTACAGTCTCGGCGACAGGTACGATCAAGCCAGTTAATTCCGTTGAAGTATCGCCGAAGATCACGGCCCGTATCAGTCAGATACTGGTCAAAGAAAATGACCATGTCACAGCCGGCCAAACTGTCGCTATCCTCGACGGAAAGGACTATCAGGCCCAGCGCGACCAGGCCCAGTTCCGCGTTACCAATACGCTGCGAGAATATAACCGTGCCAAGGAGCTGTACGCAGTCGGAGCCGATACGAAGCAGGCCCTGGACAACGCCGAATTCAACTACGATACGGCTGTCAGCCAGCTCAATGAAGCCGAATCAGACGTAGCTGAAACGGTCATCACCGCCCCGATGGACGGCATCGTCGTCGGCGAACCGAAGAGCGTCGGCACCATGGCCGTACAGGGCAACAACAACCCGACGGTCATCATGTACATTGCCGACACGTCGCAGAAGCAGATTTTAGCCAAAATCGACGAAACGGATATCGGCCAGATCCAGGTAGGCCAGACGGCAACCTTCACCGTCGATACCTATATGGATAAGACCTTTACAGCCCGCGTATCGAAGATTTCCCAGACCGACACGAGCAATACGTGGAACACGACGGGCACATCCAGCACCACATCGTCCTCGTCTTCGTCGGGCAGCGTCATTTATTACTACGTCACCCTTGACGTAGACGACCCGAACGACGAGCTGCGCATCGGCATGACGGCCCGCGTAGACATCAATACGTCGGAAAAGGAAAACGCCATGGTCGTCCCCATTGCAGCCCTCAAGACCAACGACAAGGGCTCCTACGTCCTGCGCGTCAACAGCGCCGGCCATACCGAACAGGTACCGGTTACGACAGGCATTTACAGCGATGAATTCGTAGAAATCCTGTCGGGCCTCGACGTAGACGACAAGATTTCCATTACCTACACGGCTGCCAAGGCGACGAGCTCCCAGAATAAAAACCAGCGTCAAGGACCGCCGCCTCGCATGTAGCATCCTCGCAAGGGAGAAACCTATGGAAAACGTAATCGAATTAAAAGATATTAAAAAAATATATCATATCGGCGGAGAGGATTTCGCTGCTCTGGCCGGCATTACCCTAACCATCAAGGAAGGCGAATTCGCCGCCCTTATGGGCCCGTCCGGCTCAGGGAAATCGACGCTCATGAATATCCTCGGCTGCCTCGACAGGCCCACGGAAGGGTCGTACAAGCTCAGCGGCAAGGAAGTTGCCCACCTGAGCGACGACGAGCTGGCCGTCACGCGGAACCAGCGCATCGGCTTCGTCTTCCAGAACTTTAACCTCCTGTCGCGCATTACAGCGCTGGAAAACGTCGCCCTGCCCTTAGTCTACGCCGGCGTCGGCCATAAGGAACGGACCCAGCGGGCTATGAAAAAGCTCGAAGCCGTAGGACTGGCTACGTGGGCCCACCACAAGCCCAACGAGCTGTCCGGCGGCCAGCGCCAGCGCGTAGCCATTGCCAGGGCACTGGTCAACGAGCCGAGCATCATCATGGCCGACGAACCGACGGGGAACCTCGACACGAAGTCGACAAAGGAAATCATGGCGATTTTCGAATCCCTCCACGAAGACCATAAGACGGTCATTCTCGTCACCCACGAGCCGGAAATCGCCGCCTGCGCCAGCCGCCAGCTCCTCATGTGCGACGGCCTGATTACGCGGGACGAAGGAAAGGGGGTCGTCATGGATGTTGTTTAAAGAAAGCGTGCAAATCGCCATTACGGCCCTTCTGTCCAACAAGCTCCGCTCTATCCTCACCATGCTGGGCATCATCATCGGCGTCGGCGCCGTCATCGCCATGATTTCCATCGGCATGGGCGTCCGCCAGAACGTCACCGACTCCATCGCCAGCCTAGGCAGCAACATGCTCATCGTCACGCCGGGTTCGACGAACCAGGGCGGCGTCCGTTCGGCAGCCGGTTCCAGCCAGCGTCTGAAGCTGGAAGACGCCGAAGCCATTAAGAAAAAGATAAAGAACATCGACTACGTATCGCCGACAGTCAACAGCTCGTATCAAATCGTCAACGGCAACCAGAACTGGAACTCGTCGGTCTACGGCGTCACGCCGGAATACCTGCAGATTCGCGACCTGTCCGTATCGACGGGCTCGTTCATCACTCAGGCTGACGTCAACTCGCGCAACCGCATCGCCGTCATCGGCACGACCGTCGCCGCCAACCTCTTCGACGCCCAGAACCCCGTCGGCAAGAACATCCGCATCAACGGCCAGCCCTATAAGGTCGTCGGCGTCCTCGAAAGCAAGGGCCAGTCGTCTATGGGCAGCGACCAGGACGACATCGTCATCATCCCCCTGACGACGGCTCAGGAACGCCTCATGGGCATTACGTACATCCGCTCTATCAACATTCAGGTGTCGAGCGCCGACCGCATCGAATACGTACAGGGCCAGGTCGAATCTCTCCTCCGCCAGCGCCATCACATCGTCGGCGATAAGGAAGACGACTTCACCGTCCGCAACCTGACCAGCCTCATGGAAACGATGAACGACACGACGACGATGCTTACCCTGTTCCTCGGCAGCATTGCCGCCATTTCCCTCATCGTCGGCGGCATCGGCATCATGAACATCATGATGGTATCCGTCACGGAACGGACGCGGGAAATCGGCATCCGCAAGGCCCTTGGCGCGACCTTCCGCAACATCATGATGCAGTTTCTCATCGAGTCAGTCGTCATCGGCGTCATCGGCGGCCTCTTAGGCGTTGTCTGCGGCGTCGGCCTGGCTATGGGCATCGCCGAGCTCGGCCTGTTTACGACGGTCATCACAGCCGCTCCTATCGTCATTTCCTTTGGCTTTTCCGTCGGCATCGGCCTGTTCTTCGGCATTTACCCGGCCCGCAAAGCGGCTCGCCTCGCCCCCATCGAAGCCCTGCGCTACGAATAAAGCTTAAAAATTTTAACGTTTAACTCGAACATGATAACGTTTAACCCATTCCAATCCTAAAAAATCCTCTTGACAAACGGCCTATATCCATGGATAATAAGTTCAACACCTCAAAACGCCCCGCCTATATGCGGAGCTTATACAGGCCATGACCAGGTAAAGAACAGGTTTCCCTTTCCTACAGAGAATCCGGCAGCGGTGAGAGCCGGACCAGAAACAGACCTGCTTCGACATCGCCTGCGAGCTGCCGCGCCGAGCGTTCCGCACGGGAGGCGCAGCCGTACGTCAGCGTTAAGGACAGCCTTCGGGCCCTAAGTGATAAAGCAGGGTGGTACCGCGAGCCTTCGCCCCTGCCGTCTCCATCGTCGAGACGGCAGGGGCTTTTCGTATACATGGCAGTTTGAGGAAATGATCTATCAAGGGGGAGTATCATATGGACAACGCAATGGAAAGACAACAACCCGCCGCGGCAGCTGCGCCGGCAAGGACGAATTTCCGCTGGAAAATCGCCTTTCTTATCTTTTTAATCAGCTTCGTAGCCTATATGGACCGCGTCAATTTATCCGTAGCGACACCTGTCATCATGCAAGAATTCGGTTTTACCAAAATTGATATGGGCTTCATTCAGACGTGTTTCTTCGCAGGCTACGCCCTCATGCAGGTACCCGGCGGCATGCTCGCCGAAAAGCTGGGCCTGCGCCGCACCGGCGCCCTTGCCATCCTCTGGTGGTCTATCTTCACGGCTCTGACGGCCTTTGCCAAAGGCAAGGTCAGCTTCGCCGCCGTCCGCCTGCTCTTCGGCATGGGCGAAGGCCCGGTCTTCCCGGCCTTGGGAGCAGCGACCTTCAGCTGGTTCAACACCCGTGAAAAGGGCAAGGCCAGCTCGTCCATCCTCATGGGCACCTTCTTCGGCCCCGTCGTCGGCCCGGCTATTACAGTCGCCCTCATGGCAGCCATGGGCTGGCACGCCGTATTCATCATCTTCGGCCTCGTCGGCATCGTCTTAGCCTGGGTATGGCACAAATACGCCCACGACAACCCAGCCCACAGCCCCTACGTCAACGAAGCCGAATACGCTCACATCACCGAAGGCCGCGCCGCTGCCAGCGAAAAGAAGAGCGTCGCCCCGTGGAGCAAGTTCCTCCGCTCGTCCCAGTTCTGGGCCGTCGGCATTCAATTCATGGTCGTCGACTACATCATGTACGTCTTCCTGGCCTGGCTACCCCTGTACCTGACGGAAGTGCACAACCTGTCCCTGAAAGCTATGGGCGTCTGGGCTTCTTTCCCGTGGATCGCCCTCATGGCCATGGTCTTCGTCGCCGGCTATATTTCTGATAAAATGGCCAACGGCAAAAACAGCGAACGGCAGTACACCATGCGCACCTTTACGGCGATGGCCGGCGTCGCCGTCACCTCTATCGGCCTGTACGTCGCCGCTCACACGCCGAGCGCCGAAATGAACATCTTCTGGATGACCGTCTCCCTCGGCGCATTAGGCTTCTCCATGAGCGCCAGCTGGGCCACGGTTATCTCCCTGGGCGGCAAATACACCGGCTCCGTATCGGGCTGGATGAACCTCTGGGGCAACATCGGCGGCGTCCTCGCCCCCATTGTCACGGCCTACTTCGTCACCAACTACGGCTGGAACGACGCCTTCATCGCCACGTCTCTCTTCGGCATCGTAGCCATCGTCGCCTGGATCTTCGTCAAACCGGGCAAGGCCCTGACGCCGAACGAATAATATTTGTACACAGCAAAAAAGGAGTCTCTCTGACAGAGGCTCCTTTTATTCATGCGTATGGTATATCAAATTAGCAAACATACGGTCTATTTGTCCATTGACACACCGCAGTCCATCGTGTACACTATCCCAAGAGGTGCTGCGTACACCAAACGGCAGGCGGTAATCAGACCCCGGAAGCGGGGTGATGCGTATGGATTCTATCAATGCTACCTTAGTGTTACTGATAGTATTGTTCTATCTCATTTCGCACAAACAAAAATAGCCGCCAGCGCCCAACTGTTGCGACTATCTTTGTTGCTTAACATATAGGGGCTAACCGTTTGTCGGTGCAGCACCTTGTTTTCATGTTCATCATAGCATACCCCTTCCGAGCCGTCAAGGCGTATGCTGATTCAGCAAACATATGATTCATCCATCCCTTGACACACTGCACGCTTTCCTGTACGCTATCCCAAGAGGTGCTGCGTACACCAAACGGCAGGCGGTAATCGTGCCCCGAAAGCGGGGTGATGCGTATGGATTCTATCAATACTACCTTAGTCTTACTGATAGTATTGTTCTATCTTATATCGCATAAACAAAAATAGCCGCCCACTAGAGCTCCACTTCTACTTGGCGGCTATCTTTGTTCGTTACTTAGAGGGGCTAACCGTTTGTCGGCGCAGCACCTTATTTTTTCACTTTTATTGTACTGGATGACGCACTCAGCGTCAAGTATATTTCATATCATAAATAACAAGAGCCGGGCATCGCATAGATGTTCCGGCTCTCGTCATATATTATCTGTTTCTATGCAAGGAAAACCATTGCTTGCGGCAATCGGCGCTGCAGAAAGCCGTCCGCCTGTCCTTAGCGTCCCGTATTTCCACGAGGACGCCGCAGTTCCGGCAGCGGAAGGCGTGCTGTACGGGCTGGGACTCCACGTTTTTGGAATGCTTCCAGTACAGCCGCTCGCAATGGGGCGAGCAGAATTTTCTCCGCTTATCCGCCCCTTGCGTCACGACGACCTGCTTGCCGCAGCGGATGCAGCGGAAGGAGCGCAGCACCTTTCCTCCGGCTCGCTGAGACGGCGGCGCTTCGTCCCGATGGCGGTAGGCGTAGCGCCGGCAGGACGCACTGCAGTACCGCTCCGTCGCGCGGTGCGCCGTAAAGACCTTGCCGCAGACCGGGCATTTCGCTTCCCGTTCCACTACTCCTTAGACCTTCCAGTTCATGCCAAAGTTGAACTGGTACGTGTCTTCATTGTCGTTGCCGATGGATTTTTCCATGTCCAGGTACATATAGGTGCCCTTGCTGAACTGGTGGGAGAAGCCGAGGCCGATGTCATACCACGTGCCTTCGT
>ERZ838577.1669-NODE-1669-length-28569-cov-3.356141_pt1 | contig 28569 bp, 16 predicted proteins | sample MGYA00519682_ERZ838577 | MGnify/ENA primary metagenome ERZ838577 (study PRJEB31850, sample SAMEA3708838) | human gut metagenome | biome: human gut; feature: human-associated habitat; material: faeces | place: China | collected 2014 ...
TCGAGGCGGCGGGTCGCCTGCCAGGCGACCCCTACAGAGTGTCCTCATAAATCATGCAATAATCAATCCGAAAGGAGGCAGCAGCATTGAAAAAAATTCTGCACTGGTTAAAAATGGTCTATTTTACCATGATGTTTCTCTCTGCGGCACTGGCATTTGCGGCTGCCACCTACGCCTGGTTTACGGCAAACGAGCAGGTTGAAACCAGCCGCATTACCGCCGAAACCGGAAAGCAGGACCTGGAACTGCAAATTTCCAGAAGCAATTTTAACCCCGCGCCCAATCAGGAGGTGGAGCTGAAAGCCCCTGCAAACCTGCTCATGCCGGTATCCACCGCTGATCTCAATACCTTTGTTTATAACCCCGTCACCAACGGCGACATTGCCGACCGTTTTCTTCCCGCAGACGAAACCCTTTACTACCACGACACGGTTTATCTCCGTGCCAAAGGCACCGCGGTTTCCAAAGACATCCGGCTGGAACTGTACTTAGACGACAAAGTGGACATCACCCAGAGCATCTCCGGTGAACTGCTCACCGCGGCGCGGCTGGGGCTGCGGCTGACGGACGAAGCGGGCAGCAGCACCTTCCGCATTCTCACCCTCAGCGACGAAAACGAGGGCAGCGGCAACACCCGCCTGAACGGCGAAGACGTTGCCCCCGGAAATGTCCTCACCCTATCCGGCGATACCCCCATTGCCGTGGCTGACCCGGCGATTCCCATCGCCGCTGTTATGGCACAGGCTGCCCGCACCCCCATTGCAACGATGGAACAGGACAAGGTTTACCGGGTGGATATTTACTTCTATCTTGAGGGCTGTGACCCGGACTGCACCGATGAAAAGGTTGGTCTTGACCGGGCGGCGCTCCAGCTGGGCTTTTACGGGAAGCCGGTTTGGAAGGAGGCATAAGACTTGAAGCAGAAAAGCTCAAAAAAGCTCCTGTCCACCTCCCTGCTGCTGGTGCTCATTGCCTTGGTCAGCCTGACCGCAGCAACCACCGCCTGGATGACCATTGCAGACAGCACGCGGCTGAAAACCATGCGGCTGGATGTGACCAGCGGCGCAAACCTCCGATTTGACCTGGACTCCCACGAAACCTTTGAGGAATATGTCAAATCCCTCCGCCTTATTGATATTGCCGACCGCATTCTCCGCGACCAGGGCTATCATCCCAGAGAAAATCCCCTGAGCCCGGTGACCACCACGGACTGCATTCACTTCGCCCAGGAAAACGGGGAACCGGCAGCAAAGGAATCCTATATGGAATTTGTGCTGCACTTCATGGCCACCGATGACATGGTGGTGCATCTGACTACCGCCGGTGAGGAGGGAACCCGGATTTTTTCCGACGAAGTATCGGACATTGCAAAGGCAATGCGCATCAGCTTCACCGCCGATGACAGCACCGCAGTGTATGACCCCGGCATGGAGCCAGGCTCAGAAGAATGCCTGGGCGGCAAAATATTCGGCCTTGCCAGAGGCAACCGCATTGTTTATGACGCTTCCAACACGCTGTTCTTTTTGAAAGCGGGTGTTGATAAGCCGGTAACCGTCCGCATCTGGCTGGAGGGAACCGACGAAATATGCACCGATGCCCTGCGGGGTGTCCCCTATCACATTCAGCTCCGTTTCGTCGGCACGGACGAAAACGGAAATCTCCTGGAGGACTCCAGAACCACCACCCGGCGCAGTGCCGCCGCAACCCCCACAGAAGAGAGGAACGAAAACAAATGAACGCACTTAAAAAAGCAGCCAGCATCCTGATCAGCACCGTTTTGTGGGCAGTTATTTTGCTCGCCGCACTGTTCGCCTTCACCACCCTGGCCACCAAGGATTCCAGCCATGTGGCAAGCCTTGCCGGTTACACCCCCCTGAGCGTGGTGTCCGACTCCATGGCTCCCACGTTCAATGCCGGTGACCTGATCATCATCCGCAAATGCGACACCTCCACCCTGGAAAAAGGCGACATCACCCCCTTCCACACCATCATCAACAACGAATTTGCCCTGAACACCCACCGCATTGACGAGATTCAGGAGCAGGGCGGTGTCCGCAGCTATGTGACCAAGGGCGACAACAATCTGATTGCCGATGTCCACATGATTACCGACGGCGACATCGTTGGCAAGTTCGTCACCCGGCTGCCAAAATTCGGCAAGGTAGTGGACTTCCTGTCCAGCAGCATGGGCTTCCTGCTGGTTATCGTGCTGCCCCTGCTGGTTTTCTTCATCTATCAGGTGTATCATCTGGTCACCGTCAGCATTGACCTGAAAAAAGCGCTGGCCGTGGAAGCAGTTCAGGAGAGCGAACAGGCCGAGGGCATTCTTGCGCAGGCCGCCAAGGCCAAGGAAGAAGCCGAAAAAGCAAAGGCCGAAGCCGAAGCAGCACTGGCAGAAGCCAAGCGCATTCGGGAGGAAGCCGCCAAGACGCAGGACGGGGAAGTGACGGAAAAGCATGAGTGAATTTTTAAAATTTGCATGGGAGGTTCTCTCGAAAATCGTCTATAACCTCGCCGCCCTGGCCGTTTCCCTGTGGGAGCTGCTGGTGGCCGGCTGGAAGGATTATTTCGGCATTTTCCTCAGCTACTTCCCCACCCTGGGACTGACCGGTAAAATTCTTTCCATCCTGCTGATGGTGATTCTGGTTGCCATTGCCGCGCTGGCCGTGTTTCTGGTGGTGCGCACCATTGTCATCCGCATCCGCCTCAAGCACGACAAGGTGGACAACGCCGAGCTGTACCGGGAAATCGGGCGGCTGAATCGGCAGGTGCTTGACCTGATTGACGAAAAGAACAAGGTGCTGGCCTTGAAGGTCAACGCCATGGGCGGCACGGAGCACATTCCCTACATGGGTGCTTCGGCACTGACTGAGGACGTGATTCCCTCTGTTGGTAATGTCACCGGCATTCCCCGGAAGGACGGCACGGTGGCCAACGCCGAAATCGTGGTGCAGAATGCCTCTCTGAACAGCATCGATGGTGCCGAAAGTGGGGAAACCAACCGCTTCCCCAAGCTTACCCTGGTAGACCAGCGGTATGCAGACTTTGTGGAGCCGGTGTTTGACGACGAGGTGACCCTGGAGCAGCTGGTGGACAACTACCGCCGCTTTGCTTGCAGCCAGATGCACCTATATTACACCGAAGAAATCATCCGGCGGTTTGTGGCCGGTATGGCATCTTCCAAGCTGCTGATTCTGGAAGGTATTTCCGGTACCGGTAAAACCAGTTTGCCCTACTCCTTCAGCCGCTTCCTGGATAATCCCGCCACCATGATTTCCGTCCAGCCCTCCTACCGTGACCGCACGGAGCTTTTGGGCTATTTCAATGAGTTCTCCAAGCGGTTCAACGAAACAGAGTTCCTCCGGGCGCTGTATGAGGCCGGGTATCGGGAAGAACCCAGCATCATTGTGCTGGACGAGATGAACCTGGCGCGCATCGAGTATTACTTTGCGGAAATGCTGTCCGTGCTGGAAATGCCCAGCCAGGACGAATGGGTGCTGGATTTGGTTCCCACCGCCTGGCCAGGTGACCCCAAGCATCTGTTTGACGGAAAAATTCGGGTGCCCGACTCCATCTGGTTCATCGGCACAGCCAACAACGACGATTCCACCTTTACCATCACCGATAAGGTATATGACCGCGCCATGCCCATCGAGCTGAACGAACGAGCCGATGCCTTTGAATGTGACCCCCAGGGTCCCTGCCGCATCACCAGCCAGCATCTGGGGGAGATGTTCGTCCAGGCAAAGCGGGACTACCCCATCTCCCAGGAGACAGAGGAGATGCTGCAAAAGCTGGACAATTACCTGCAAACCCGCTTCAAGCTTGCCTTCGGCAACCGTATTATCAAGCAGATGCACGACTTTATCCCTGTGTATGTGGCCTGCGGCGGCACCGAGCTGGACGGCATGGACTATATTGTGGCACGCAAGGTACTCAAGAAGCTGGAAAGCATGAACATCACCTTTGTGCGTGACGAAATTCGCAGCCTGATTGAATACATCGAAAAGGTCTTCGGCAAGACCAATATGCCTGACAGCAAGGCATACCTCACCCGCATTCAGAACATTTTCTAACGCTTTCTGTCACTGCATCCCCGGAGGCGGACAGGTCTCCGGGGGGTGTGACCCCAACCTCACAAACGCTGTAACCGATTTTTATCGCGTTATTTTCTATAAATTCTAAAAAATACCCAAGAGGGGGGAACCGAATCATGGCCGACACCATCAATGACCTCTACTTAAAATATGTAAACAGCGTAGGCAGTACACTGGAAGACGACCGGTATTTCCGGTATTTGTTTGAGATTGTCCAGGCAGGTGCCAATACGCTCCGACAAAACCACCAGGTGCTCCACAAGGTAGTGGATGAGCGCTGGCTCACCACGATTGAAGAAAGCCTGGATGCCCTCAACCGCATCACAGAACACCCCCGGCGGTTTATCACCAGCACGGAGGAGCTTGTGCCCGTGGAGCTGGCGCGGAAAATCACCGCCGAAAGCGTGCGCCACCTGAGCCAGAACACCCAGTTTATCGCCAGCGACAAAGGCGGCGAGATTCATCCCACCAAGGTGCTCAACAGCACGGTGGAGGAAACCTATGACCTGTACGAAAACCGTTTTGTCTACCACCTGATTCAGCGGCTGGTCACCTTCATTGATAAGCGCACGGATGTTATCTTCTGGTCTACCGGCGATGAAACCAGCAATGTCTTGCAGGTACACAGCAAGGTGGACGATGCCTATGAGCAGATTGAATACAATCTGGAACTGAAAATCAAAAACCTGCAAAGCTTTGCCGAGAACGACAGCGACAATATGCAGGTCTTTATGCGCATCGACCGGGTGCGGCGCATGGTCACGGCACTGCGCAGAAGCGCATTCTGCGAGCTTATGTCCGGCTGCTCCAAGGTGCGCAGTCCCATTCAGCGTACAAACCTGATTACAAAAGACCCGGACTACCGCACCTGCCTGAAGCTGTGGCAGTTTCTGGAAAATTATGACGAGATTGGCTACACCATTGAGGAGCAGGAAACGCCCCTGGAATTCGACGAAGAATACCAGCTGCAGCTGTTCACCAACCTTATCACCAACTACGCCGTGTTCAAAAGTCTTTTGGAGGCCGATGCCCGGAAGCTATCGGAAATTCCTCCCCAGAAGCGCAAGGTCATCAAGCCCAAGTTCATCAAGCAGGTGCAGGAGGAAATCGTCACCGACTACAACATTCCCGATGTAGAAGTGAGAAAGGTGATTGTGGAAGAAGTGACTCAGGCGCAGCTGGATGCCGAGGCAAAGCTGGAGGAGGAAACCGCCCTGCGCCAGAAGGCCGAGGAGGCACAGCTGGATGCCGAAAAGGCATTGAAGGAATACCGCTGGCAGGCAGATTTCCAGCTGGGCGAAGCCGAGCGGCAGGCAGAAGACCGGCTGCAAAAGGTCAAGGCCGATGCCCAGGCCGCCCAGGAGGCCGCCGCCAAGCGGGAAAAGGAGCTGCTGGCGCAGATTGCCGCCATTCAGGCTCAGGCCGAAGCCGCCAGGCAGCAGATGGAGACAACCGCCGCCAAGCAGCAAGCCGCCTTCCAGGAAGCGCTGAAAGCGCAGAAGCAAAATGCACAGGAACAGTTCAATCAGGCCGCCGCAGCAGCAGCCCAAAAGGAAGCCGCAATGAACCGCCAGATGGAACAATATAAAAAGGCCGCCCAGGAGCGGCTGGAAAAGGCGAAGTCCGAAGCTGCCAAGCGGGAGGCTGCCCTGACAAACACCGCCGAAACCGCCAAGCGCCGCGCCAAAGAGTCCGTCACCTATGCCAAGGACCAGCAGCGAGAGGCCGAAAATGCCATGAAGGCAGCCCAGAAGGAACGGGACGATGCCCTTGCCTTGCTGCGCACAACGCAGGAGAAGGCCGCTCAGGAAACCGCCGCCCGTCAGGCGCTGGAAAAGAAACTGGAGGGCAGCAGCATCCAGCGGTTCTTTGGCAGAAAACGCAAGGAGGAACAGGAAACATCGTCCGCGAAGTAATTCTCTGGGCGTTGATACCCTGCCATAAAATAGATTCCTATGAAAAGCAAGTGGTTTTTTTCACTCATCAATATTGCAGCCGTCTGCCTGATTGCCATGTCTATCTTTGTGCTGCTGACGGTGGTACTCACTCCCGCCGGGCAGGTTCCCCAGGTGATGGGATTCAGCGTCCTGCGGGTGCTGACCGGCAGCATGAAGCCGGAAATCCCCGCAGATTCCATGCTGCTGGTTCAAAAGGCAGATGCTGCCTCCCTGCAAGTGGGGGATGTGATATCCTTCTTCTCCCCTGACCCCTCCCTGAACGGTGCTCTGAACACCCACCGCATTGTGGGCATTGCAGAGGTGGACGGCTCCTTGCAGTTCACCACCAAGGGAGATGCCAATCTGATTGAGGACCAATACCCCGTGGATGAAAGCCGGGTGGTCGGCAAGGTTCTGTTTGTTTCCACCCGATTGGGGAAACTCCTCCGCCTGATTTCCAACCCCCTGGTGTTCGGGCTTGCCGTGCTGTTGCCCCTGGTGCTGATTCTTGTGGGCAACCTGGTGAGCGCCCTGAAATCCGCCGCCCGCCTGGCAAAAGAGGAGGAGGAAGCCGCCGTCCGTCAGGCATTGGAGGAATTGAAAGCAAAGCAGAATGCCGCAGAAAAGTGAGGTACTTCGCCATGCCCAAAAAATCGAATTCCGAGCAGAACGCCCAAACGTTTATTCAGGCTGCCCGCAGGCAAATTATCCACAGCGCCATTTTTGCCGTGGCCGCCCTGGGTGTGATTGTGTTTGCGTGCTACGCCTGGTTTGCAAGCAACCATAGCGTCAGCGGAACCATTGGCTCCATCCAGATGCTGGGAAGCCTTTATGAGCTGGCGGGTAATGGACGCGACAAAACCGATAACGGCTATGGTGCTTTCTATGATAACACCAAAACCGGTTTTGGTTTCAATGTGCTGCCCGCCGGTGACTTTTCGGCGGGTGAAGAATGGCCGAACCTGGAAGCGACCGGCACAAGTCAGGCCATTCGCTGGCGGCTGAATGACAACAGCCAGATTGGCAATTTTGGAAGCAGCACCGGCATCAGACCCGGCTCCTCTGGAACGCTGCAATTTTATGTGATTCCCAATGCCACAGGAACATTGAGCCTGCGCTTCCGGCTGGAATTGAAGCCCCTGAATGATGACGGGTCTGCCAATACCATCGAGACACTAAACAACCTGTTAAAGGGACACCTGCTGTTTTACATTTTAGATACCAAAGGAACTAAAATCTGGGTTTCCTGGGATGGCGACGCATCCAGGCCTTTGCAATTTGATGTTCCAGCGGAAAACAACGTTGGAGTTCCCCAGCTTGTCATCCTGCACTGGCAATGGACTGCAGAGCTGAGCCAGCTGATAAAGGACACGACGCTGAACGGTAAAATCCCCGCAAACAGAGAGCTGCTCTTTTACAGTGAAAGCGGAAGCATTCCAGAAGCGGATAATATTAAAACAGCGATTGACAAAAATCAAATCACCGAGCTAACCAAGCTCTATAATCGCGCCGACCGTTACATCGGCTCACAGCTCACCTGGCTGGAAGTGAAGCTCACCGCCCAGCCCGCCAGCTGACTTGAAAGGAGGGGGCATCATGTTCCAAGACCGCAACCATAATCGGATGCGCTGGAAGCTGCTGCTGTCAGTGGCGCTGGCCAGCATTGCTCTGTTTGCCGCCGTGGCAGCCACAACCGCCTGGCTGACCGCCGACCGAAGCCTGACAACCCTGACAAAAATCGATTTTGTCACCCTGACTCTGGAAGGGCGGACAGAGGATTCTGTACCGGTGAATCTGGGGGCGCTGACCATCGGTGAAGCCAAGGAAATGCCCTTTCGCATTGTCACCAAGAAAAATGCAAATTACATTTTACAGCTGGCACACACCACCAATCTGCCCCTGACCTACGAAATCTACACGGCAAGTGAATGGGCTGTGAAAAAAGACCTTATAAAGAAACCTGACGCACCGGAAAAACAATACCATAAAGAAACCTATGGCACATATACAAACGTACAAAAAAACGCTGAGCCGCTGTACTGGCTGGCGGAACGCACCGCCAATGTCAAAACCGGCATTGACTATTATGTGCTGGTGGTCAATTGGAAAAGCGGCACGACCGCAGAAGGCGTAATCAACAAGGACACCGAAATGGTCTATCTCTCCGCAAGCTTATTAACGACCAACACAGGAACGACAGGAGGCACAGGCAATGCAGAATCATCCGAACCCACGACGTAAGTATGTGCTGCTTCTGCTGCTGGTGCTGTGCTGCGCGGCAGTGGCCGCAACGGGAACTTATGCCGCCTACTCCACCTCCGGCTATGCCAAGCGGGTGATTGCAGCCCAGACAGAATCAACCAGCAGTGCGCGCCGCTTCTCCTCCAACTATTTAACAGAGAACGGAAGTACCGGTGGCAATCGGCTGGTCAGCGTTACAAATGCAGGGACCAGTGTCATTGTCGGCATCACGGTCTGTAATTATCCTCAGAATGACTCTACGCTGTTCAATACGGATCCCATCACCTACACCATTTCCTTCAAGGTTTGCGATGCTGCCGGCAACGAGATTGCAGACAGCGGAATTACGTTGGGCGAGTCTGAATCCACCAACACGCTAACCGGCGGCGAGACATCCCACCATCTACACAAGCTGACCATTCCAAGCGATATGCTTGATAAAATCAGCGCAGGCTACATTAAGGTAACCGCAACCCCCAGCGCACCGACCGGTTTACCCCCCCTGTCTGCAAAGCTTCAGATTGTCCAGGCCGCCGCCCAGCAGACCGGCTGGGTGGGCGAGGTTACCAGTTCGGATGATGCCATTAACTATCAGATTCACGGCACCAAGCAGGGAACCCTGACACTCAAGTGGGATGAAAGCGTTGTCTCCCTGAGCAAATGGTCTGCGGAAATGTTGGGAAAATCCCCCGCGTCTCCCCTGACGATATCCGTGGGCGGTGCAGGCAAGCCCACCAGCTATCTGCTGCAATTCTACTGGGTCAATGGCCCGAAGACCCCCGCCGAAGCGGGCATTACCTGCTCATTTGGCTAATCTACCTTCTTTCTCCACACCCGCGTTCTGAAAGGAATGATGTTCTTATGACAAGCAAGCAAACCAAGCGGATTGCGTTTTTGCTGGCAGCTTCGCTTTTGATGAATACGGTGGCACTGCCCGTCTCGGCGGAATCCGATGTTGCAATTGTGGAAGAAGCACCCACAGAGGCACCTACCGAAGCGCCCGTTGAGATTGCGACGGAATCGCCCACCGAGGCTCCCACCGCCGAAGCTGCAACAGAGGCTCCCACAGAGGCAGTCACGGAAGCACCTACCGAGGAGGCAACAGAAGCCCCCACCGAGGGCGAAACCGAAGCCCCCACCGAGGGAGAGACGGAAGCCCCCACCGAGGGTGAAACCGAAGCACCCACCGAGGAAGCCACGGAAGCACCCACTGAGGAAGCGCCCACCGAGGAGCCTACTGAGCCGCTCACCAGAGAGGATATTCTCGCCGCCCAGCAGGAAGGGTATCAGCAGGCGCTTTCTCATTTCCGCTCCATGGATATTTCCGATGACCGCACCATGAGCCTGGAATGGTGGTGTGTGATGACCGGGAACGTCAGTATGCGGGAGCCGGACTATTCCATTCTGGACACAGCGGAAGGAGCCGAAGTTTCCCAGGAAGCGGCTGCTGAAAAAACCTGGGCGGATTATATTGTCTTCTCCGAGGTTATTTCCGTCCGCTCGGCATCCGACCTGATTCTGCTGTCCTACGTCTCCCCCAGCCTGTACCAGAACCGCACCGTCACCCTTTTCACGGATGCCGGGAACGAATTTGACCTGGTGCATCCCCTTTCCGTCACCGCGGAGCGGACGCTGAACTATCGCGGCATGGGTGACCTGGGGTCGCCTTTCAGCGGCACCATCCGCTATGCCGAAAACTCCGAGAACATCACCTTTGTGCTGGATGCCCCGCTGTTCATCGGCCTTTCCACCAAGGCAAAATTTCTGAACAGCCTTAACCAGCCCAACACCATTTTCCTTGTCAGCAAGGCTGGATTTGCCTTTGACGGTCTGCTGGCGCGGCATATACTGGGCGAACAGCAGGACGAAGCCAACTGGTTCATCCAGCTGAATGCACCTGACTTTACAGGCGGAGCCGTTTATGTGCTTCCCAGCCTGTTGGGCATTCTCTATGGCAACGCCAATGTCAGCCTGCTGCTGACGGATAACTCCTGTCTGTCCCCCTCCCCCCGGGGCTATCTGTGCGCCACCATGTATGCGCAGTCCTCTCTGAGTGCGTGGAATATCACCCGCAGCGTTTCCGTGCCGCTGGTGGGTGAAAAGGCGGACGATGCAGTGCTGACCACGGACGCGATTCTCCCCACAGAGCCTACCGAGGAGGCCACGGAACCTGCCACGGAAGTCACTGAACCTACCGAGGAGGTCACTGAACCTACTGAGGAAGTCACTGAACCTACCGAAGAAGTGACCGAGCCTACCGGGGAAGCTACCGAGCCTACCGGAGAAGCTACCGAGCCTACCGAGGAAGTGACTGAGCCTACTGAGGGGGTCACTGAACCTACCGAGGAGGTCACCGAGCCTACCGAGGCAACCGAGCCTACCGAGGAAACTGAGCCGAACCAGGATGCAACCGAACCCACCGAGGATGCCATCGCCCCCACCCAGCCGGGGAAGATTCCCATGTACTACGAGGAGATGAGCGACGAGGAATTCAATGCGCTGGTGGCGTACTATTGCGCCATGCCCATTGTCCCCGGTAAGATGCCCCTGGAATGGTGGTTTGCGGTATGCGGCAAGCTGGCGGAGCTGCGGGCCTACCTGGCTCTGAAATCCCAAGAGCCTGCACCGCTGCCCGACGAATTTGACGTTAAAGAAGTTGACAGCTCCACGGACAGCACCCTCCCCACCATCATAACCTACCCGGAACCCACCGAAACAGAAACTCCCGCCCCGACGGGAGCTTCTGCGCAGAATGAACCAGAGGATATTCAGGCAGCAGAAGCGCCAGAAGCCCTGCTTCTGGATGCGCCGGAGGCTGCTGCGATGGCAGATGAACCGGCAGCGATGGCAGCAGAGGACGCTCCCGCCGCCATGGCAGAAGCCGAGAATGTCCCCGCCGCTGGGGCAGAAGCAGAGCCGCCCGCCACGGAGATTCCCACAGAAGCCACCACCCCTGCTGAATCCGGTGAGGCAACCGTGGAAACCGAACCTGCCGAGGATGGTGCTGCCGCCGAACCTGGCGACACCACCGGAGCGGACGAGGGCATTGCCCCCCAGGCAGAAATCAAGCTGGATATCAGCTCCACAGACGACCTGATTAAGCTGTCCTGTGTGGATGCTGCCGAGTATCAGCATGAAACCATCACCGTCACCGCTTCTTCCAGTTCCATCAACCTATGTGACAAGCTCAGCGGCGGAACCACGACCTTTCAGGGTTTGGGCAGCGATGCTGCACCATTTGCCGGAACGTTCCGGTATTCCGGCGGCTCAGAAAAAACGTCCATTACGCTGAACCGTGGGTTCTTCAATGCCCTCTCTGCAAGTGCAGCCATTGACCATATCAATCTGACCTGGGCGGGCATTGTGGACGACAATGCTGATGCCGCCATTCTGGCACTGACCGTTACCGACGGTACCGGCACCTGGACAGTCAATCTGGACAAGCACACCGGAGATACCAGCACCACCGAAAATTATCGGCTTCCTGCCCTGATTCACACCATTGCAGCCGGTGCAGCTGTTACCCTCACCGCCACCAATGCTTCCACCTATCCCTTTGGCGGGCAGGGCTTCTACTGCGACAATCTCAGCGGCACACTGACCGTCAATACCCCCATCCTCCCCACATTCAGCACCACGAAGAATAACGTGGGCGGTCTGGTGGGCAGCATGACCGGAAAAGCCACACTGAACGTCAATGGCGACATCATCATTAACGTTGTCACCAGCGGCAGCACCGCCGGCGGCTTTGTGGGCAAGATGGACGATGGCGCAACCCTGCATATCAGCGGAAGCACCATCACCGTGCAGCAGGTGAGCGCCTCCCGTGTGGACGGCTCCTGCGTGGGTACTCTGGTAGGTGTTGCCACCAACCCCAACTTCACCTTTGAGAACGCCAGCATCACTGCCGGTAAAGCCAGCGCAACCACCGGTTACCACCTGAACGGCAGATTGGTGGGCGGTCTGGTGGGCAAGCTGACCTATAGCAAGGAAGCTCCTCTGTCCGTTCTGCCCATCGTTGGGCTAAAGCTGCTGGGTCACAACTGCGGCGGTCTGTTTGGCGAGCTATACAACAGTAGTAACTTCTCCCTGTCCTATGAGAGCGCAACGACGCTGGCTGATGTCACTCTCTCCGGTGAAGGCGGCAGCGGCGGCGGTCTGGTGGGCTATTATCAAGCCTCCACAGCGGGGGCTTCCTTCTCCGCAATCAATACCATCGTCAAGCTGGTGGTGGACAACCAGGATGGGCGGCGTTACACCAATGTGGGCGGCTATATTGCCACCGCAGATGGCAACGCTGACAGCAGCATCACCTTTGAAAATGCTAAGGTGGGGGCGCTCTCCACCACCTCAACTGCTGACAGCCTGGGCGGCTTCCTGGGTGCAGTCAACGGCGGCAGTAAGCTCTATCTCACCCTGTCCAGCTGCACCGTGGAGAATCTCTCCCCCGCCCAAGCGGCTAATTCCGGCGGCCTGGTGGGCAAGCTGGGGAACATCACTGCCCATTTGAAGGTCACGGGCTGCACCGTTTCCGGTGGCAGCATCAATTCCAGCAACAGCGCCGGTGGTCTGGTGGGTCAGGCAGAGGATCACGGTCATCTCATCGAGGTGGACACCTTCACCCTGACTGCCGCAAACATCAGGGGCGGCAACTGCGGCGGTCTGGTGGGCAAAATGGACTCCGGTGTGCTGTATCTGCACAGTGTCCCCAAGCTCACCATCACCAATATTCCTTCCGGTGCATCCCATGGCTGGATTGTGGGCAATCGCGGAAACGCCCTGGTCTGCTCCAAGGAAGTCTGGAACCCCATTGCAACCAGCAATCCCGAGAAACAACTCAACGACACCGGCATCTGGGGACAGGTGCTACAGCTGAGCAAATTTGAAGACAACTTGGTGACGCTGGATTCCCAGACTCACAATGTTTCCATCCGGGCGCTGCCCGCCAAAGATGGCAACTACTATGCCATCGGCAGCCTCACCGACTTTGCTTCTGTTGCCCTGCGGCTACAGCTCAGCCCCGTGGGAATGCTGACCATTGATAGCGACATTTCCGGCGGTGCTGTCAATCTGAATTTGAATACCAATATTGACCTGACCGGCACCGACCTGACCGGCACCGGCCTCACCGGCCTGACCCGGGACAACTCCGTGGGCGAATATTATAGCTTCAACATTCAGGGCAATGACCACACCATCACCCTGCCCAATGTGAAGATTTTTGCAGGCCCCGGCAGCCATATTTTCCAGGGGCTTATCGGACAGTGCCGCAGCGGTCTGACGCTGAACAAACTAACCGTCGCAGGCAGCAGCGAAATCTTCTGCCCCGATGGACAGAGTACCTCCGTCCATTGCGGCATTGTGGGTGAGATGCGCAGTTCCGCCACCATCACAAGCACCAATTCCAGCGTTTCCTGGACGCTGGGCGGCTTGGCAAACAATTCCAATCTGTCCGGCTTCATCGCCGTTACCTCTGTCAACAACACAATCAAGTTCGACGGTTGCTCCTGGACGGGCAGTCTGGTGGACAACTCCGTTACTGACGGCGGCGTGTGTCGGCTGGGCGGCTTCATTGCAAACAGTTTCTATGACGAAACTCAAAAGCCCAGCATCACCGTCAAAAACTGCACCATCGGCGGAACCGTCAAAAACACCGAAATCAAGGACTACGAGGCAGCCATGGGCGGTCTGTTCGGTAGCCTCCGGTACTGCCAAAAGCTGGACATCAACGGGCTGACCGTAAGCACCACCTTCGACTCCAAAAGCAAGCATTCTTCCGGCGGTCTGCTGGGCTATGAGCTGTATGTGCAGGACAAGGCCACCTTTAGCGGCATTACCATTGAAAATTCAACCCTGACGACGAATGCCAAATTCGGCGGCCTCATCTACAAGGGTGCCGGACATTGGATGGTACAGGGCATCCACTTCAAGTCCGCAACCATCAGCGGTCAGACCGATGACAAAACCCCCAGCGGTTTGCTGGTGAGCATCGGCTGCTCCCACACGGAGGTGGGCAGCTATAACGGCCTGTATCTGGAAGTGGCGCACGGTGCTTACAAAATCGAGCTGGATGTCAAGAAGGTCACCATCTCCGGCGGCAAATATTTTGACGAGCTGGTGGGGCGTTCCATTTATGATGCCAGCAGCGGGCGCAACGGCATTGTCTCCATCGCAACCGGTGATGATGAAAAAGGCGAACGTACCGGGATTGACACCAATGGCTGCAACACCTACAAAAACCAGCTCCAAAACTGGGAAAATCCCTGCACCCGGTATTATTACAACCTGGATAAATTCCGCACGGAGGGTTTGCCCGGAGACACCATCTCCACCCCGGCGCAGATGGTGCTGTGGAGCGCCTACAACGAATGCAGAAATTGCACCACAGACGGAACGAACAAAGGCACCAACTCCAATCTTGGCCAGTATTTTGCATCCGGCAGCAGCAAACGGACAGTAACAGGCAATATTAACCTGGTCGGCTATTCCTTCTATCCCGTGGTGTTTGATGGCACCAGCATTCAGGATGCCAACATTACCTTCTCGTTCCAGAAGCTGGAAGACGCAGAGGCAAACAACAAGCAGCCCTCTGACACGCTGCGCCAGCACGCCGGAATGCACACCGGCATCTTCAAGGAAATCACCAGCAAGAATGCAACCCTCACCGTCAATAATCTGACGTTACAGGGTACGGTGGGCAGCCTGGGCAGCAGCAGCGGCGCATTGGTGCGGGACAATGTGCTTGGTGCTGTCAAGCAGAGCGATAAAGACCAGGAAGCCACACAGCTGAACATCGAAAATGTGACGCTCAGCGGCATCCGGGTCTGCCCTGCCCCCACCGGCGACAGGGTATCTCCCCTGCTGATTGGCTCCATCGGCAGCCATGTGAAGCTTCAGCTGAAAGGTGTGACAGCCTCGGACTATGAGGCAAACACCACCGCCGCCAGCAGCCTGATTGGCAATGTGGGCGATTCCACGGCAACCAACATCGACCTGGCATTTTCCAAGATGAACCTCTCCCCGGCGGACAACAAAGCGAACTGCACCCTGTTTAGCCATGCGCTGTTCCTGGAAGGCTTCCAGTATTCCACCGGATGCCGGGGCGTGTACAATTTCACCAGCAAGGAAAATTACACCATCGGCAAAGAGGTTTCCAACACCACCACCGGCAGAAACCCGAAAAAGCAGCATTGGTTCTTCTATGAATGGGACACGCCGAGTGGTCTGGTCGCCGGAGAAAATGGTGCGGATGCAAAGGCGTTCACCCGCTATGTTGCCCAGGAAGAAAACGGCAGCTACCATGAGCTGGACGTGAACCTACAGCCCCTGGACCTGATTGAGGGCTGCGGCACCTACTCGGACCCCTACCGGATTACCGACGGCAAGGTGCTATGGGAGGTTGCCAAGGCGCTGAAAAACGATGGAAAGAACGAAACCTGGAAGGTCAGAATCAACACAGAGGTTCTTCCCTCTACCGGGGCAGCCCCCGACTTCTCCCTGGATGACGGACATACCCAGGGAACTGCAACCGACAAGGAGCTGGTGCTGGAATGTGATGCAGACGGAAAATGGCACATTGCAGATAACACCGACACCCGAGAAATCGACTCTGCTCTGATGCGGGAGTATCTACGAAATGCCTACTACATGATTACCTCGGACATCGAACTTCCCAGCGAATGGACCGGCCTTGGCACCGTCAGCGCTCCTTTCCGGGGCGTGATTGTGGGGCAGAAAGATGATGGGACAATCCCCACCGTTACCGTCACCACCACCGGCGCACAGCAGTTTGGCGGCCTTGTCCTGTTCAGCCAGGGCAGCGTGATCAAGAATCTGGACATTGCATTCCGGAGTCAGGATAAATTTACCATCAGCGGCTCCGGCAGCATCAAAGATTATTCAAGCGCCGTTTTCTTTGGCGGTGTTGTGGGTTGCTGCAATGCCGGTGATACCGTTATTGACAGTGTGACGGTCACCCTCCCCAAGGCCTTTAGCTTCCCGGGCTACTACGTCGTTGTGGGCGGCTATGTGGGACTGGTGGGTGGTGCCAACAACCAGGGCGGCGGCGGCGTGGTGTTCCGCAGCATCAGCAACCCCGGTGACCCCACCGCAGGCAGTCAGTTTACCTATCCCTATTCCGGTCCCTTTGTGGGGCGTGTACTGGACGGATATGCGGTCAGCGAAACAGAAATCGATAATGGGAACAGGAATTATCAGATTCCCACGCTGGATAACCCCAGTCTTACCTTCAATGGCGACACCGTCACCGTGGGCAACGCAGATGGACTTTGGCTGCTGTCCGCCATGGAAAACAGCCGCCACGGCGGCGCATATACCAACAACGGCAAGCCCAGAAACTCCGGCAACTATGATAAGGTTGGTCAATCCACTCCGGGCGGCGTCAGCGACGAATCCGGCAGCGGTATACAGACCAACTACTATCTGTGGAAGCACTACGGCAAGACTGTGCTGCCCACCAGCTTCCAGCTGGTGTTTACCGGCAACTGCGACATGACCGACTTTGGCAACGGCTTCCGGGGCATCGGCGTAAGCCAAGGCACTTTCCGAGCCTACCTAAATGATTACCCCGTAATCACCGGAATCGACGGCGGAGGTTTCACCGTGACGCTGGCACAAACCCGTGAAGAACCGAAAGGCGAAGCAGCCGATTGGGCAGCCATGGGCGTTGGCCTTTTCCCGGTGCTGAACGCAGGTCAAAGTCTGGTGGTTCAAAACCTGCATCTGACGGGAACTGCCACTTTGAGTGTAGGCGACCGAGCAACCAACGCAACACCTGTTTTTCATGACGGATACCAGCGCACCATGGTTGGTGCCGGTATGCTGGCAGGTGCGCTGGTCAATCGCCAAGCCGGTGCCAACATCACCATCCAAAATGTAACTGCCAGCGGCAGTGTTGTCACCAACGCCCTGATGGCAGGCGGCTTGATTGGCTATTGCGGTTCTCCGGTTACAAAAATTAACGGTGCTGCTGCCTTTGGAAAGCCCGCCAGCATCACCGTAAACGGCTGCAAGGTATCCGGTATCACCGTAAAAGCCAGCTCCATTTTTGGCGGATTCATTGGCTTCGGCTATGCAAATACCATTACCATTGAGGACTGCGCCGCCACGAGCATCACGCCGGAAGACCCCAGCATCACGCTGGCAGCCACCGGCCCCAAGAATGATGGCGTGTACTTGAATGGCGCTACCACGAATAATATCGCAAATGGCGTAGGCGGCATCATCGGAACGGCGTATCAAAACCAGCTGACAATTCGCGGCATTACCCTCAGCGGTCTATCCCTGGATATTCCAAACAGACAGAATGCAAACAGCTTTGGTTTTGGCAGCATTGTGGGCAGCCTGGACGCATTTGGCAGCAGTTCCCTGACCAACATCAATATGCAGGGTGTCAACGAGCTTTATGCTGACAATAAAGACAATAATCCCCCGGTCGGCGGACTCATCGGCTACCTGCGTAATCACACGAATCCACAAGTACAGCTCACCATTTCCGGCGTGAACATCGCCACGGAGACTGGCTCCAAGCTAAGCCAGCGAGGCTACTATGACGGCGGTCTCGTTGGACTTACGAGCGGAAACAACCTTCTGCTCGTTGGCGGTGCAACAGAAAATGAAGCTGTCCGGATTGGAAACACCTCCGGCAATGTTACCATCTCCAAGGGCGGTGCAAACGGCTTTAACAGCGGCGTGGTGAGCTCTACCAGGGGTTCACTCACCATGACCATTCAGAACCTGCACATGACCGGGGTGACCGTCAACGGGGCAGCCCTTACCTCCCTTGTTTTTGCCGGTGTCGAATCAGGCTACATCACCGCCACCATCACTCTTAAAAACTCAGAGTTTATCTCCTGTAAGCTGGATAAAAATCTTGAGCACGCTTCCGGCTATTTGTTTGGCAGCCCCTGGAATGGAACCATCGGCTTCAACGGCTTCAACATTCTGCTGAAGGATTGCTCCACCGCTGCCCCCGGCATCTTCGCAGGAGAAGTCAACAAAAACGGCAGCTATATGCACCTCACAGCGGTCAGCCTGGTAAACTGCTCCGGCGGCGCTAGGGACTTCTACAGCGGAAGCGACGCTTATGCCATCCGTGCCAACTACACCGGCGACCAAGGCTACCAGAACAGCAGCAGCAATCCCTGGATGGACTGCAACCCGCTGTCCGATCTCAATGGATTGGTGGATGGGATTACCACCCCCATTGCCGGTAACGGCGCTGCTTTCATGGCAGACGGCAAAACTCCCGTTGCCAGCAAAATCGTGGAGGATTCCAAGACCGGCTCCACCATCGAAGCCAGCAAGCGCCACTATAACGCCAGCGCTGCCGCCGACTTCTTTGCCGCCAATGACTATGGCATCTCCATCTCCACCTTTCGCGCCGCCGGAGGCAACGCAAGCACAGCCGGGATGCCGGACTTTCCGGTGCTGGTGGTTCCGCCGTTGGGTCGAATTACAGCCAGCAAATCCATTTATGGCTATATTTCTATGCTGACCAACAACACCACGGACGCAACTACACTAACGAGCAAGCTAAAGGGAAGCATCACCGCACAGACCTATCAGTGGAATGAAGGGAAATTTACAGCCATCACGGATTCCTCCATCACCGTGGAGCAGGACGGCACCATCCACGTCATGCCGGGCAAATACGACAATACCCTGAATCAGTTTACCCTGCTGACCGTCTCCTATCAGGATCCCACGTATGCCGGCAATTCCTACAAGCTCTATATCCCCATCGTGGTGCAAAAGCTGCTGAACTACCACTTCTATGCGTCTGCCATCTCCGGAACGCTCTACAACAGAAAGCCCTATGAGACGGTGGATTCCCTCGTCGTCACCACCCACGGTGACCAGGTTACGGTGCTGCTGAGCTATGTTTACGACAATGGGAAAACAGGCAGCCCGGCCATTGCAGAATGGCAAAATTCCATTGACAACGGCGATAACCTGCTGTGGAACTTCGACAAGAAGATTGTGGTAGCACGGGACGGCAACAATGATCTCCCCACCGGCACAAAGCTGACCCTGGTAGACCGGAACAATCGGGATAGAGCCTACTACGCTACCTACGACGGAAGCGGCATCATCCCCCTGAACAGCTTCAAGGATGCCGCCGAGCAGCCCTATGAAAAGAACGCACTGTGCGATGCCATGGGGCTGGAAGCGAAGAAAGACGACAACGGGCTCTTTGTTACCACAGACAAGGCAACTGCAACCGTCCGGGTGGGAGAAACCTACTACCGCCCCGCTGCTGATTCCGACACTGATAGATACAGCATCACGGTTGGAAATGCGACGCTGCTGGAAGAATACTACCTGACCATTCAGACACCGGCAAACTCTGAAGAACTCTCCAATGTCAAAATCCAGTGTGAGGCCAGTCTGAAAAATGAAACCGGCGACAAGACAACGCTGCCGAACAGGTTTATCGAAGCGGATTCCCAGCACCCCTACACCCGCAACAATGCGGAAAACCGGATTCTCTTCGGCAATTTCTTCCAGCAAACCGTCACGGTCACCACAAATACCCCTGAGGAAATCTCTGACGCGAACAACACCATCAACGCCACCCTGACAGTTGCCATCAACTACAAAAGCGATGCGTGGAAAAAGCTGTTTGACCCCTATGCGAAATCTATCCAGCTCTACCAGCGGTTTGAACTGCAAGCAATGGACTGGACTGGCGGCACTTCCGCCTCCACCAGCTTCACCGACCGCACCGCCACCGTTCGCTATCTCAATGGCACAACCCCGGTTGGCAGTGCGAAAGCAACGAAATTGGGTGCAGAGGGCATCATGGTGCTGAAATTTCCTGAAAGCGTAACGGTTTCCACGAACACGGGACTGAATGCCGCAACGCTGGTTGCTGAGGTCAGCCTGGCGTATACGAGTGATCAGATTCAGGCGCAGTTCCATACCCGCAGCAATGATACTGATGGCTTGCAGCTCTGGGCAAACTCTCACCTGGCTTTCTCCGATGCCGCATTGGAACGCAGCAATAACCCCACCAGCGGCTATGACGCCGGGCGCTTCTATCGAAGAGAGAGCACCCCTGCAACCCTGGTATACAACGCCAACGGCACCGATGTGGATGCCCGCGTGAATCAGCTGGGTGTCAACGGTCGGGTGCAGGATGCAGCCAGCATCGACTCCGTTGCAACCTACAACGTCTCCGTTCTGGACGCGGCGAAAAACGCCGACACCATCCGCTACGCCATTACCCTGTACCGCAAGGACGACAACGGCAATTTTGTCCCGGTAGATGCCGACAAACTTCTGACAGTGGGCGATATCACTGCCACGCTGGCAGACCGGAACGGAACGGAACAAACCGTGAAATTCGGTGAGAAGTTTACCGGCGGTATTGATCCCTCCATTCCCATCCGCATTTCCCTGCCTCTGACGGTTGCCAGCGGCGAAGGCTTCACCGGCACCTACGCAAACTATAAGGTGGAGCTGACGGTCTGGCTGGAAGGTGTTGCCGATTCCAGCGCCACGGACTACATCATCTACACCAACGCAAAGATTAAATTTCCCCTGGTAACAAGCGATTAAATGCAGCACTCGGGCAGCTTCCGTTTTCTGGAAGCTGCCCGAGGTTTTTATTGGGAGGAATATCCATTTTTTTCATCGTTGCGCCCCGCATGGGAGCGCAGGTGAACGTCAGCCGCCCTCAAGGTGCTGTGCTTTTCTTTGGCACGAAAAGCCCGGTCATGTCGGTATGCTCCGATTCCAGCAGCTTCACCTTCCTGTCCATTCCCCCGGCATAGCCGGTCAGGCTGCCATTGGTGCCGACGACCCGGTGACAGGGGATGATAACAGAAATCTCATTGTGCCCGACAGCGCCGCCCACCGCCTGTGCGGACACCCGGGCAAGCCCTCGCTTTTTCGCAAGCTGCCGCGCAATCTCTCCATAGGTCGTGGTCTGTCCATAGGGAATCTGCAAGAGCATTTCCCACACGCTCTGCCGAAACGCTGAACCGGTGAGGTGGAGCGGCGGACAAAAATCAGGCTGGCTGCCAGCAAAATAAATGTCCAGCCAGCGCTTGGTTTCCGCCAGGATGGGGGTCTCCTGCTCCATATGCTCCGCCGGGAGATGACCGGAAAAATATTTTTGTCCTTCAAACCATAGGCCGGTCAGTCCGATTTCATCCGCCGCCAGCAGAGCGATGCCCAGCGGTGAATCATAATGCTGTGTGAATGTCATTTCTTCCCTCCATACGTTCGGATGGTAATGTGGGCAATCACGGTCTCATAATCACCATCGGTGATTTTGTTCCCCCGGATGCCGTTTTTGCTTTTCAGCTCCTATTCATTTCCGCAAATATGATACTTCAAAACCCGAACAATCGCAATCCCTTTCCTTGCTGCATCAGATTTTTCTTCTTCAACTTTGAGGGGGATGTCTGTCCAACGGGTCGCCAGGTTGGCGACCCCTACGTCACCAATTCCGCTGTATAAATTGTCTATCTTGAAGGAGCGCCTCCCCGGTGATAAAATATTTTTAGAATTTTTTCATCCCCCACGCAATATCCCCCTCCCTTTTTACGCCTATATAGGTGAAAGACAACCATAGGAGGTGATTCCTTGGAGGACCAGGGAATTGTGGCGCTGTTCTTTGACCGCTCGGAACAGGCCATTGCAGAAGTAGACAAGAAGTACGGCGCATACTGCTACAGCATTGCCTACAACATTTTATCTAGCCCCGAAGACACCGAGGAGAGCGTCAGCGATACATACCTGGCGGCATGGAATACCATCCCGCCCCGGAAACCGAATTTCCTCAATGCCTTTCTGGGCAAAATCACCCGGCACATTTCCATTGACCGCTGGCGCAAGCGCAGCGCCCAGAAGCGGGGCGGCAAGGAGATGATTCTGGCGCTGGAAGAATTGGGGGAATGCGTTGCCCCCGACACGCTGGAAGCGGAACTCTCCCAGCGGGAGCTGACGAGGGTACTCAATCACTTTCTGTCTAGTCTGCCGGAGACGGAACGGAACGTGTTTCTGTGCCGCTACTGGTATATGGATTCCGTGGAAGCCATCGGGAAAATCACCGGGTTCAGCCAGAGCAAGGTTGCTTCCATGCTCCACAGAACCCGGGGCAAGCTGCGCCGGGTGCTTACTGAGGAGGGATATGTATGAACGCCATGGATTTGATTTACGGTCTGAACAACGTGCAGGACAGCTATGTTGCCTCCGCCGGGGCGTTCCGGCAGCGAAAGACGAAGCACTTGCCCAAACGGAAACTGTGGCTCATCGCCGCCCTGATTGCCCTGACGCTGCTGCTGGTGGGCTGTGCGGTAGCCTATTCCAGCGGGTGGTTCCAGCGGGTCTTCTCCGTGCGAAGTGACGCACCCCTGTCCAACCAGCAAATTCAGTACCTTGAAAGCAATGAGCAGCCGGTGGGACAGTCCCAGGGAAGCCTTGGATGGAACATCGAATTGAAATCCACCATTTCGGACGGCACCGTAGGCTATCTGGTTTTCCAGGTCACCGCCCCCAACGGCACCGACCTGGAGCAATACTTGAATCCGCCCACTGTGCAGGCAAAACACCTCACTCCCGGAAATTACAGCCACGGAAAAAAGGCCGCCTATTCCATGGTCATTGCCTCCATCGGGAGCATCAGCCAGGAGCAGAATTATATGTACCTTGACGGCGGAGCCTGGCTCCCCGACAACGACGGGCAGCCCAACACCGTGCTTTACTGCATGAGCATCCGCTGCAACAGGCTCTACCCGGAAAGGCCCATGGGCTTAGCGCAGCCCTTTGGCAAGGACATCTCTTTCCGCATCCGCTTTATGGGGGTCTGCCTGGACTATACCGATACCGCTGTTGGGGAATCCATTGACGCGCAGTACGCCGGTCAGGAATACTTCGTTGATGGAGAGGCACTGGCAGGGCTGTTCTGCACCGATGTTCTTACGGACGAAGAATGGGATTTTGAGGTGACCCTGGACGCGGACAACCAGTTTGCGGAGCTTATCAGCCAGCCCACCACCGTGCAGGCCCGGGTCTTCTATTATGCCGATGCCGAACAGTCAACGGCAATCGCAAAGCAGGAGGCAATCCCCCTGCGCTCCTTCCGAGTAACCCCCTTCGGCGCAAGCGTGGTCTTTGACCTGCCCCCGGACACAAACGGCGCGTCCATCTTCCCGGACAGCAGCAGTCAAATTTACGCCGTAATGAAGGACGGAAGCCGCATTCTCCTCCTGGATGACCGGGATAAGCTTCTGGCGCAGTCGCCCATCGTCCTGAGCCAACTGGACCATATTCTCCTGGCCGACGGAACAGAGCTGCCCGCAGCAAATATCCAAATAGACGATTAACCCCCAGCGCGCAAAAGAGCGAACTGACACGAAATCAGTTCGCTCTTTTGGATTATCCCGCAATCAGTAGATCGGCTCAATTTGCCGGACGCTGTCTGTTAAATTCGATTGCAGCGTATTTTTCCACCGGTCACCACACTTGAAGAAGTCCTCTTTCGATGATAAAATAATTTCTGTAAAAATGCCTCTCCCCGTGAAACTTTCCGCCCCATTCTTCGTGTATACAAATGTAACCACCTACACAGAAAGGATTGATTCCCCGTGGATGATTCCCAGATTCTGGCTCTGTACTTTTCCAGAGCAGAGGCAGCCATCCAAGAAACAGACCGCAAATACGGCCGCTATTGCTACAGAATTGCTTACAGCATTCTTGATAGTCGGCAGGATTCCGAAGAAAGCGTGAATGATACCTACCTGTCCGCATGGAACAGCATCCCACCCCGGAAACCAACACGGCTGTCCACCTACCTTGGCAAGCTCACAAGAAACATTTCCATCGACCGCTGGCGCAAGTGCAGCGCCCAGAAGCGGGGCAGCGGCGAAGTTGCCCTTGCACTGGAGGAACTCACCGAATGCGTTTCCGGGCAGCCCGGGATTGAGGAGCAAATGATTCAGCGGGAGATTGTTGTCAGCCTGAACCGCTTTCTGGCATCCTTATCCGTGGACGAGCGTACCGTCTTTCTCTGCCGGTACTGGTATGTCAATTCCATGGAGGAAATCGCCCGGAAAACGGGATTCTCCTTGGGGAAAATCAAATCCATGCTCCATCGAACACGCAAAAAGCTTGCCGCAAGTCTGCAAAAGGAGGGGCTGGAATGACGAATTTAGAATTGTTTTGTGCATTGAGCCATATCAGTGCCGAAAATCTTTCCGATGCAGAGGCGCTGCAAGGCGATATTCCCTTTCCCCGCCCCAAAACACAAAAGCGCTTCTTCCTCATCGCCGCCCTGATTGCCCTGACACTGCTGCTGGTGGGCTGTGCGGTGGTGTATGTCCTGCGGCTACAGGATTTGAAAGTGGGGGAGTACCGCTACACTGCTCCCACCGTCTATGACGAAAACGGGGAGGTCGTCCCGGTGCCCACCCATCCGCTGCAAACGATTCTTTCTGCCCAGGGTGCAAACCGGCAAGCCTTTGCGGAGTGGAACGCCTACTGTCAAGCCCACACACAGGACAGCACCGAAAGCGAGGAAGCGGAAATACCGGAGCAATACCGCGAGGTCTACGGCTGTTCCGGCCGGGAAATGGGGGAAAAGCTGGACGAGATTGCAACCAAGTATAACTTAAAGCTGCTTTCCTCCAAAGTGGATATTCCGTCCTACGCTTCAAGCGTGCTGTTTGACACGCTGGAGATTGAAAAGCTGTTTGAGGGAGCCTGCGAATACGGAACCGGTTCCTTCTGCCCGGAAGGAACCTTTGAACTCTCATTGGCCTTTGCACTGGACAGTGATGCGTGGCCTTACCCGAATTACGCAACCTACCGCTACTCCAAAAAGGCCTACCTGGAGCCCTACGGAACCGTTCTTTTTGACTTTGAGAATACCGAACAGTGGAACTATACCCGAAAGGACGGGCAAACAGTTCTTCTGGCGTTGAACCACGAGCAGGCGTTTGTGTTTGCGGACAGCGCGGATGCGTTCATCACCGTGTCCCTCGCTTCCTTTAAGTGGGACAACACCAAAAAAGTGGAAATGCCCCGCACCATTCTGGAGCAGATAGCGGAAACCCTTGTCCTTTCCGTCCACCCCCATTCGGCGGACATAACCCGGGTTCCGCAGCTGCTATCCGCTGCCCAGGAAGCGGATGAAGCCCAACGGGCACAGCGTGCCCAGGAGCGATACACCCAGGGTTACGAAAGCTATATCCAAAACCGGCTTGCCAACGCCGCAAGCGACTATAGCCTGGGCACGATGTATTATTCCCTGTACGACCTCAACGGGGACGGGGTGCCGGAGCTTCTCCCCGGCGGGAAGCTGACGTTGTGGGAGGTGCTGTCCATGCGGGACGGGGAATCGTATCTATACGGCGATTTAACGGGGCTGTGCGGCTTTGCCTGCTTTGAGGTTTGCGAAAACCATGTGCTTGCGCTGAAGGACTACCTTTCGGAAGACCGCTTTTATCTGCGGGCGGACGCGGATGGGCTCACCTTCCTGGAAGGGCTGCGGAGAACTGACGACACTTGGTATTATCTGCCGGAGCGTCCCGCGCCCAACCCTAACGATACCGTGAAGACGGCAATTACCGATGCGCAGGCGGAAGTGATTATTGCCTCCTATGTCCCCCTGGAAAACCAGCCGGAGCGGCAGCTGATGAAGAACTGGGGGCAGCCCGTGGAAACCATCCCCTGGACGGACCCCTATGCCCGCTACATTGCGGAAATGCAGTCTAGATTTGAGGATTCCGGGCGATTCACCTATGCCCTCATTGACCTGAACGGTGACGGAATTGACGAGCTGGTGACAAAGGATGTGGGCACGGACTATGACGACCTTGGGAGACCGGACTACAAGCTGGCAGTCCACACCATCATAGATGGCAAGCTGGTCACGCCGAAAGCCATCGGCTTCACAGGTGTCTGCGAAAACAGCATCCTGATGTATCAAAACAGAGCAGGGACAGACTACGAGTTTTTCAAGCTGAACGGCACTGAGATTGAATCCATCGAGCGCATCTGGCAAGACCCGCTGGGTCTATATTGGACGCGGTTCGTGTCCAGTGATGCAGTGCATGGGGAAACTGCCTTTTCGGAGAAAACCGCAAGGGCGTATATCGATGCCTACAAGCCGGTGACGCTGACAATGAAGCCCTTTTCGGAATATCCGTTTGGATGATTGGAAACGCCCCGGCTGCATACCAAAGAGTGCAGCAGGGGCGTTTTTCTCATTTATGACATCAAATTTTGGAGTTTTGCTGACAAATCGGATACAATGTATCAGACTGCGTGACCCTTCCGCTTAATGACCTCAATCACTTCGTCCACATACTTCTCACAGATGTCGTGGTTCTCAGCTTCCACCATCACCCGGATGACGGGTTCCGTGCCGGACTCCCGCACCAGGATACGGCCGCTGTCACCCAACTTGGCGGCAACGTCAGCCACCGCCGCCTGCACATCCTCGTCCTCCTGGGCATTGGCCTTGTTGGCGACCCGGATGTTCTTGAGCACCTGGGGATAGAAGGTGAAGCCCTTGCACAGCTCGCTGAGGCTCTGCTTCTTCTCCATCATCACTTCCATCACCATCAGGCTGGTGAGGATGCCGTCACCGGTGGAGGCGTGCTTGGAGAAGATGATGTGTCCGCTCTGCTCGCCGCCCAGACGGTTGTTGTTGAGCATCATGTGCTCATACACATATTTGTCGCCCACCTTGGTCTTGGCATAGTCAATGCCAAGCTCGTCAAAAGCCTTATACAGGCCGAAATTACTCATAATGGTGGTAACCACAGTGTTGCCGGGCAGCATTCCCTTTTCCTTCATATACTTGCCGCAGACATACAGGATATGGTCGCCGGTGACCACATTGCCCTTGTCGTCCACGCACAGGCAGCGGTCGGCATCGCCGTCAAAGGCAAAGCCCACATCCAGACCGTTGTCCACCACCAGCTTTTGCAGCCCTTCAATGTGGGTGGAACCGGCATCCTTGTTGATGTTATAGCCATCCGGTTCTGCGTTAATCACATAGGTCTTGGCACCCAGGGCATCAAACACATTCTTTGCAATGTTCCAGGAGCTGCCGTTGGCGCAGTCCAGACCAACCCGCTTGCCCTTGAAGGAGTACATTCCCAGGCTGATGAGGTAGCCCACATAGCGGTTACGGCCTGCCACATAGTCCACGGTGCGTCCAATCTGATCCCGCTTTGCCAGGGGCAGCTCCTCCCAATGACGGTCGAAGGCAAACAAATCCCCATCCAGATAAGCTTCCACCAGGCGAATCACAGACTCGTCCATCTTTTCACCGGAGCTGTTAATCAGCTTGATGCCATTGTCATAATAGGGATTGTGGCTGGCGGAAATCATAATGCCGCAGTCGAAATTGTCGGTGCGTGCCACATAGGCCACCGAGGGGGTGGTGGTAACGTGGAGCAGATAGGCATCGGCACCGGAAGCCACCAGGCCGCCCACCAGGCTATACTCAAACATATAGCTGGAGCGGCGGGTATCCTTGCCAATGACAATGCGGGCGGGCTGGTCAGAACCGGCACGATGCTTCAGCTGGCAATAGTACCAGCCCAGGAAACGACCAACCTTAAAGGCATGGTCTGCGGTCAGATTGCAGTTGGCTTCTCCGCGGAAGCCGTCCGTTCCAAAATATTTACCCATAAGTTTCTCCTTTACTGGTGCTTGGCAACAACAACGCCGCCGGTCTTCCAAATATGATTGGCAGGAACAACCCCCCGGACACAGGAGGTGGGATAGATGTTGGTATGGCGGCCAATGACCGTACCGGGGTTCAGCACGCTGTTGCAGCCCACCTCTACGAAATCGCCCAGCATGGCGCCGAATTTTTTCAGGCCTGTAGGAATCTGCTCCTTGCCGTCCTTCACCACCACCAGGGTCTTGTCCGACTTCACGTTGGAGGTCACGCTGCCCGCCCCCATGTGGGATTTATAGCCCAGAATGCTGTCGCCCACATAATTATAGTGAGGAGTCTGGACATTATCAAAAAGGATTACGTTTTTCAGCTCCACAGAGTTGCCTACCACGCAATTTTCTCCCACCAGGGCGCTGCCCCGGATAAAGGCACAGTGGCGCACCTCGGTACCTGCGCCGATGATGCAGGGCGCACCCAGATAGGCAGTGGGTGCCACCGTTGCCGTCCGATGTACCCAGACCTGGGGACTGACCTCTTGGTAGTCATCCCCCAGAGTGCTGCCCAGCTGCACAATAAAATCCTTGATGCCCTTCAGCGCTTCCCAGGGATAAGTGAACTGTTCCAGATA
>ERZ838577.1672-NODE-1672-length-28522-cov-6.780377_pt1 | contig 28522 bp, 19 predicted proteins | sample MGYA00519682_ERZ838577 | MGnify/ENA primary metagenome ERZ838577 (study PRJEB31850, sample SAMEA3708838) | human gut metagenome | biome: human gut; feature: human-associated habitat; material: faeces | place: China | collected 2014 ...
CCGCTTACACCTGATGACATTACTTTCGGTTCAAATAAAAAAGTATGGTGGAAAGGTGCTTGCGGTCACGAATGGCAGACAAGCGTTAAGGCTCGTTCCAATGGAGAAAAATGCCCGATATGTTCCGGTGCGAGAGTAATTGCAGGAATTAACGATTTGGCGACATTAGAGCCATTACTGGTAAAACAGTGGTCGAAAAAGAATAAGATAAAACCGACAGAGGTTTCTATTGGTTCTCATAAGAAAGTGATATGGAGATGTAAAAAAGGTCACGAGTGGGAAGCTGTCGTTAAGAGCAGGACAATAAATAAAACGGGTTGCCCGTATTGCTCTCATAATAAAGTGTTGGCAGGATTTAATGACCTTGCAACGCTTCTGCCGGATATAGCTGCCGAGTGGTCGGACAGAAATTATCCGTTACTTCCAACTCAGGTTACGGTCTTTGCCAATCGTAAGGCTTGGTGGAAGTGTAAGGATTGCGGCAGAGAGTGGAACACTCTTATGAGCCGGAACAGCTTGTTGGAAAGACATGCGTAGCGATCACAAATCTTCCTACCAGAATGATGATGGGAATCCCATCAGAAGGAATGTTGATTTCAGCAGTGTATGAGTATGACGGACACGAAGGATTGAATCTGCTTATGTTAGATGACGCAATTCCTGCTGGGGCTAAGCTGTATTAAGAAAGTAAATGCATGTATTTTACGACAGAGTTACGACAAATGATGAGCTATGATATAGTAAAAAATATTTCTAAACTTAAAAAACAGGTTGCTAAATTCAGAGAAACTGTATATACTAAAGATAGAAGTAAATGTTTGCCGCTTGCTGATGGTGCGGGGTATAAATAATTCAGTTCGTAAATGAAGCCACTTGCTATACAGGTGGGATAAAAATAGTATAGTTTGTAAATGTTCCCCATCAGTGAATGCTGATGGGGAATTTTATCACATAGGAAAGGTTATTTATGGAGATACAACAGGGATATTCGTATCATATCAAGGATGAATTTTTTGACTTGGTTCAGGATAAATATTTGATGAGTAATAAGGAACAGGGGAAATATCGTCCTCATTACTATTCAGGATAGAAAAAATCCAAAATTGTATTGGATGATACCAATTAGCTCACAAGCTGAGAAATACAAGGGAATCGTTGAAAAGAAAAAGAAACGATATGGTAAATGCAATACGATAGTGATTGGATTATTTGCAGGGAAAGAAAATGCTTTTTTGATACAGAATACATTTCCTGTTATTGAAAAATATTTTGACCATGTTCATACGATTCAGGAACAGCCTGTAACGATACATAAAAAGTTGGATAAGGTACTTGTTGAAAATCTGAATGAAGTACTGGCTATGTATAATCATGGAATAAAATTGACTTTTACGGGTATTAAAGCGATTAGGAATATTATGGAAGAAGAACTTGGAAAATAGAGAGGACACCATTGCTTATGCAAATGTAAGTAATGGTGTCCTTTTGTATGAGCAATGTTTATAAACCCACTGTAATTCCAACAAGAAAGGATTCCTCACCGGGAACGAGATCAAGATCACCGCCATGGCTTTCAATGATTTTTCGGACAGAGGAAAGCCCGATTCCATGATCATCAGATGTACCCTTTCGGGAGAGGAATGTTTTTCCCTCTTGCAAGGCCAGACCATCGTAAGTGTTTTCAATCTTCAAAAAGTACATATTGCCTCTGGTTTCGCCTGCAATGAAAACGCGGCGCACCCCTTGCTTTTGGCGGCTGCACGCCTCAACGGCATTGTCCAAAAGATTGCCCAGCACCGTACACAGTTCCACATCGGTAAGCGGCATCTGATCGGGAAGATCGAGCCGCACCTGAAATTCTGTCCCTTGTGTCTGCGCCATGCCGTAGTAGTATTCAATCAGTGCATTTACGACGGGATTTTTGCAGAACTGGGCAGGGGAGTGACCCGATGTTGCCGCAACCTGTTCCTCAACCTGTAACAGGAAGGAGCAGATCTCCGTCTGCCCACGTTCAGAGGCCATGCGGTCTATGGTGCGCAGATGGTGTTTGATGTCGTGGATCAGCCTTCTGTTTTCTGCCGCTGCCTCAGAAACCTGACGGCTGTATTCGGTCTGCATAGAAAGCTGACGGATGACCTGCTTGCGTTCTTCCTGGAAAATCAGGCTGTTTCCATATCCTTCTATCACATCGCGCCAGAGGGAATAACCGATGGCTGCTGCTATGAAAAAGCTGCCCCATTCCAAAAACCAACCGCCGATAACCGGCTCATAAACCGGCAGAAGGCGATCCCATATAAAGGCGCAGGTTGCGGCTGCCGCAGCATAGAAGATCGGCCTGCTCCGTTTTTCTCCTCTGTGAATGGCAAGCACAGCGATGATAAGCAGATAGAGCGCAGATGCCGCCTTATAACAAAAGACCGATGCAGAGAAGAAACGAATCGCTCCAAGGGAGAGATGGGAAGCCATCATGCCATACACAAACGCATATACCAGGAAGGCAGCGCCCACCCCATTACTGATGGCCGCAGGCAGGAAGCCCGGCCTGCATATCCGGTTTTGCAGAACTACGATCAGCCAGGTAACCAGATAGATACAGAACAGTTCAATCGTGTACCAGGGGAATACGGGAACCGCAGCCAGCATATGAAGCACCGGATAGGATGACAGGCCGCACATGGCAAGGCAGATCAGTCCGAACAGGAATGTATTTTTCTGTTTCATCCGGCGGCTGAAATAAAAGGACAGCAGCGCACAGACAAAGGTAACTGTACAGCTGAACAGGCAGAATGCAAACCGGATTCCTCTGGTTGTATTGACCGCCAGCATCGTTCCGAAAGCAGGCGGATAGACAATTCCTCCGTAAAAGTGGTCATAGTTGCTGACCGCTATGGTGAGTGTGACCGGTTTTCCGCCATGAAAAGTGACCATGCGGTTTTGAACCAATGGTGTCCCCTGTGCCGGTTCCCCCATTTGCAGGATCAGGTCATGATCCAGATAAAGGTTGTAAGCAGAAAACACTTCCGGGATTTCCAGCGCATATGTTTCCTTCCGTTCCGGCAGAAAGAATGTCATCTGATAAGTCCCGCAGCCATAGGGAGAAGAGTTTGCAGGGCTGGAGAAATTGGTCTGCTCTCCGATGGAAAGGTAGCGCATATAATGGCTTTCATCCCGTATTTCTTCCGGGGTCAAAAGCGCGTCAGGATAAAATGCCCAGCCGGATACCAGAAAGCGCACCGGTGACTTTTGAAGTTCTTCCTCAGAAAGCGCCAGAATCCCATTTGCCGCCTGGATTGTGTTCTGGCTATATTTATTATTGAACTGATACAGGCCAAGAAAAAACAGGGATGAGCACAGGCAGACCATACATAAGGCAGCATATTTTTTTACTGCAGAAGATACCATCTTATTTTCGCCTCCTCCTTAGGAAAAACACACCGGCAGACAGAAGAAGCAGACAGGCCGGAATCAAAAAGAATATGGGCGACCAGCTGTGCTCTGTGTCGGCAGCATGTGCCAGGGAAGCGGTATCTTCCTTTCTCACAATGGTGTAAGTCCCTGTATGGCTGATCTGAAAGGAAGCGGCTTTCGCCGTATCGTCATAACCGGTCATGGGAACTTCCACGCCGCTTTCATCACAGAGGAACCATGTGCCGACTGCCGGGTCATTTGGACAGGGCAGCATGACAGAAACATCCGGCAGGGAGCTGAGCGCAGTTCCATTGATGGAAAACGAAAAAGAAAAACCGCCGTCCGTATCCTTTTGGATGATGACTTCAATCTGATCTTCGTTTTGGATGCCCTCCGGCAAGGCGTCTTTTGGTATGCTGATGGTGATTCCCTGTTTGGAAAAGACGGCTCTTTGCTCCCCTGTTTGCAGCATCATCAAAAAGCGCGTGCCGGAAATCCGGTCGGTGGTTTCATCGGAGAACTCTGAAAAATCAGGGCTTTTGAAATCCGCATCTTCCTCTGTATTACCGTTTGCCTGTTCCGATGGGAAATCGTCTTTATCTATATCTATGGAATCATCCTTTCCCTCCCAGGATGGCTCGGAAGACTTGTGGGATGGTTCACGATCCGCAGGATCATTTTCTTCACTGACAGGTGGTGTTTTTTCAGAATCGTTGGAATCCACTCTGCCGCCATTTGTTGCAGGCGGTTTTGGAGGCTTTGTGGAGGGCCTGTCTGCGAAACCGTCATCCTGATCGTCGGTATCTTCAGGAGGCGGCTGAATGATGGTGTCAAGTGGATTTCCACCTGCATCCCCTCCATCCCGGTCGCCATCGTGATACCCTTCAAGGACAATTTCATCTGCGTAGGTAAAGGACAGGATGCCGGTTCGCCTGCCGTCATAATCGACCTGAAGGCGGTAACTGCTGCCCGGCGTCAGCAGACGGGTGGCAATCGAGAGCATTTCCTGACCCACATAAACGCCACTTTCCAGACGGTTCCATGAACCGTTGTTTTCGGACAGCCATACGCTGATCTCATCCAGTTCCCCCGGCGGTGTGACCCAGGGAAAATGAAGGTTTCCTCTGGCGGACAGAAAGCAGTTAATGTCCGGTCTGCCTGGAGCCTGTACAGAAACAGGAATTGAGATTTCAGGGAAAGCAATTCCCTCTGCAAACGCAGTATTTGCTGGTGCGGTCAGCTTTCCAATGGCATGGTACAGTCCCACAGTGTTCAAATCAATACCGGAAAAATCCCATTCCACCACAGCGGCGTAGCGGGTTCCATTGTCCGCATAGCATTCTAGATAGTAAGGGGAAAAGGCAAACAAATTTTCCAGCGTTTCGGTTTCGCTGCCCTCTTGAACCGCAAACGCGTCCGTATAAGGATACCATTGCTCTATGGAGGTGATGACAGCAGGCGGCATTTCTTTCACCCGGACGGAAATCTGAAGCTCCTGCAAGACAGCTTCACCAAAGGCATACCCCTCCGGCAGTTCAATCCGGCCTGCTGCGGTATATTTGCCTGGAGTGGTCTGGTCAATGGCCGAAAAATCCCATGCGACAGAAAATGTTTCCTGCCAGATTTCTTCACCTGCTGTTACAGTGGCGCAGACGGTTTGATACCGAAGGGCCAGCTGATAAATTTCCTCCAGGTCATCATCAGACGGTGTGGTTCTAAGGGGCAGGGTGAAATCTGGCAGGGAGAGCAGTTCGTCTTCCTTTTGTATTTCTGTGACAAGGACGAGGGATACTTTTTCCGATGCTTCCGGGGTTTTGCTCTCCAGTGCCCCCGGAGCCTCGCTTTCTAAATCCGGCGGATTCTCCCTTCTTTCATCGGCATTGGCTGGGGTTGCAGTTCCAGCGGCAAATGCTGGGATACTGCAGGTGAAGCAGAGGAGACAGGCCAGACAGCCCTCCAGAATACGCCTGTGCATTTGCTTCATTCTCATACAATACCCCCCATTCCAGAGAAAACATATTGACGGTAGGATTCCCGCAGCTGTTTTCCATTGCGGAGGGCAATCGGAAGTTCCTCCCCGTTTATCAAACGGAAGGTCTGACTGTCAACCTGGCTGATGTAATCCATGTTGATTAAAATGCCCCGGTAGCAGGGCAAAAAACGCTTGTCCTTCTGCAATGCGGCAGTAACCTCCTGAAAGCCTCCGCTTACCGGTATCACGCGTTCCGCCGTATGAATCCGTGTCATACGGTTTTGATAATCTATGTATAGAATCTTCTCTGTGGGAAGTTCCAGCTTTTGACGGTCAGCCATAACCGAAAGTGTCATCACTTCATAGGGCGGTTTTAGCTGGCACAGCTCCATCGCTTCTTCAAAATCTGCCTGATGGAGCGAAAGCGGCTTCAGCAGATAATAGCTGGCGGACAGGCTGTACCCCATCCGGGCATAATCTTCTGTAATGGTCAGAAAAACAATCTTACAAAGCCTGTTTTTCTGGCGCAGCCTTCTGGCGGTCTCTATTCCATCCATGTTCTCCATATAGATGTCCATAAAGACAAGCTGAAAATTGACCTGGGCGGCAGCTTTCAGAAAATTCTCTCCGTCCTCAAATTCTGTCAGCGTATAGTCCAGCTGATGCTTTTTCATATAATTTTCCAGACAGGCAGACAGTTCGGCTCTGTCATCTGCTCTGTCATCCACAATCGCAATCTGCATCGTGCCATCTCCTTTGCACAATAATCCAATATTAGTATAACATAAAACCGCAGGAAAAACTTGCGTCTTAAACAGAAAACCTGCGTCTTAAACAAAGTCGGTTGCATTTCCCTTGACAAGATGCTACTCTAATTATACTACCAGACTTTCCGATGAGAAGGTCTGGTTTTTTTATGTCATAGGAACGTCCTATGACATAAAAACGCTCCGCGGGATGCGCACTCGCGCGAAGAAGAAACATGTCGCAAGCGACCGCGCTCGGCGCGAGAATGTGCCAAGGCACATTCTTTCTTGTTTTTCTTTTCAGGAAAGGAGGCTCAGCATGAAAATCGCACTTTGTACGGAATTAAGGAATGCAGAATGGTTTGAGAGCAGGCTGCGCTCCCTTTTTGCTGGGGACGGACAGCTTGTCATCGACGAGCTATGGAATGAGAAACAGCTATCTCAGGCACTGCGGCGGAGCCGCTACCATGCGGTTGTCATCGCCATGACCGGGGCAAGGGGATTGGAGGCTGCCATTCAGGCAAAGCAGCTGGCACCGGAAACACCGCTTGTCTGGTGGAGCGATGATGAAAACTTTGCCCTGATCGCATATCACCTGCGTATCCCTGCGTTCCTTTCGGCAGACTGCTCCGATCAGGAGCTATATGAGGCGATAAAACCCATCACAAAATGGAGGTGCGAAAATGCGAATTGCGCTGTGCAGTTATAGTCAGAAGGAGAAAGAAACGGCGTTACTGATGAAGCTTGGCAAAGTAGACCGCTTTGACAATGGCGTATTCTGCGTCTATGCCATGCAGCGGGATGGGCCTTATGATGCTGTGGTTGTCATGGAGGACGGAGCCAGGGGAATGAATTTCTGCATGAGCATACGAGGGTACAGCAAGGATGTCCCGCTCCTGTGGATCAGCGACCAGGCAGAATTTGAACCCCAAAGCCGCAGGATGCAGGCGGACACCTTTTTGGTGAAGCCTGTGACGGAATATCAGCTGCGGGAGGCGGTATCCCAGCTGCTTCAGAAAACAACGAGAAGGAACGAACCGCGTGAGGAGGATGAATAAATGATATGGAAATGGAAACGGCCGGCCGCATTTTTACTGGCGGCGGCAATGATTTTTACGATGCCGGGAGTTCCGGCATCTGCGGTGGAAGCGGGTGTATCCGCCGTCCATACGGGGTTGTGCAAGCATCACCCGGAACATACAGAGGACTGCGGATATACGGAAGGAACCGAAGGGGCAGCCTGTGAACATGAACATACTGAGGATTGCTACACCCTTGTGGAGAAGTGTATCCATAAACATGACGAAAGCTGTTACCCTGTTTTGGAAGGCAGCGTATCAGAAAATACGGCGACCTCATCTGAAGTAGAGGAGGTCCAGCCGACCGAGTGTACCCATAAATGCAGTGAGGAAAGCGGCTGTATCACAAAAAAATTAAGCTGTCCTCATGAACGCGGCGAGCATGACGATAGCTGCGGCTACATCCCGGCCACAGAGGGGACGCCCTGCAGGTATACCTGCGAGCAGTGCAATTCTCAGGACAGCGGGCTTGTTCCCGGCGTGTCCGGGAATGCTCCGGTGGAGTGCATCTGCGAAACCCGCTGTGAGAAAGAGGAGGTCAATTCCGACTGTCCGGTCTGCTCTGCGGAAGATGCGGATCTCTCTGCCTGCAAGGGAACAGAGCAGGCAACGCCCCTGATGGCAGCTGCAGCAGACGATGAAACCATCTCCGGCAATGTTATCTGGGAGAACAGAAACATAACTACCCCGGTGACGGTGAAGGGCGACACAACAATCACGCTGAAAGGCGAGAATACCATTACGATTACCGATACCGCATATACCGCCGCTCTGGATATGTATTCCGCCAATCTGACCATTCAGGGAAGCGGCAGTCTGACGGTCAATGTTCCTAGCGGGAAAGATGGTATTGCGGACGGCAGTTGGAGCGACACCGCCGGCGGGACGCTTACCATAAAAGACGGGGTAAAGATAACCACCAACGGCGGTTTGTGCGGCTTGAGCGCTAAAACCATCGTGATTGAGAATGGAAAGCTGAATCTAAATTCCGGTTGGGGTATTAACACTGCATCCCTGACCATGAAGGGAGGAACCCTTTACGCCACCGGAAAATATGGTGCGATTTCGAATAGTAGGTATGGAAACGCCCGAAACATCAACAAAAACCTGACCATTCTGTATTCGGAAAGTCAGAATGCAAAAACAGACGATATGTCGGTCGGCACAGCGGCCGATACGACAAGAGAAGGGGACGTCAAGACCATCTACATCGCCAAGATGGCGCCCCGCGCAAGCCTGATTGTCGGCGCGCAGCAGGGAACCATACAGGAAAGCTTAGGCAGTCAGACGGCGACCTTCTCCGTGACCGGCAGCAAGGTCAAGAAGGAAACCCTGCAAGTGGACTGGGTGGGCGGGCACACCGGTCTGACGGCGGTAAAATCCGCTGACGGCGCGACCATCACCGTTACCGCCGACAGCAACGTCAAGGAGGGCAGCTATAAGCTGAAGCTGACCGCAGACGGTATAGAAGGTGTCTCTCCCGCTAAGGCGACCGCCACCGCAACGGTCACCGTCGCCGCCGCGCCCAAAAACCCCATTACCATAAAAACGCAGCCGCAGGTCTCAGAAGCGAAAATTGATGGGAAATTTAAGGCGGATGTCTGGGTAATTGCCTCTCTGGAAAGCGGTCCGGATAGTAATATTACCTATCAGTGGTATGTGAACGGAAAAGAATTTAAGGGCACAGGCAGCGGCAGTTATAAAATCACCCTGACCCAATCCGACCTGGCCACAACGGAGGGCAAGGACTGGGAGTACAGCGGCCAGGTCTACTGCAAGCTGTCCTATCAGAACTACACCGTAAATACAGACACGGTCACCGTTACCGTGAACACCTGCCCCCATGAAAAATACACCAACGAGGGCAAATGCCAACAGTGCGGCGAACCGTGCAGCAAGGATGTGCTCTTTATTCGCAACGGTATCCCCTATACGTTTGAAGGCGATAACCCTGATGTTGGGTTCATTCTGTTCTCCGGCGGAACCGCTTATTTTGTGCGGGATACTAACGCAACCTTGAAAGCGGGGAACGGCGATACGGCGAACATGGACATTACGCTGGATCTGCAGGGCCACAAGGTCAAGACGCTGGATCTGCAAAATTTCCCGTACAAGAGCGTTACCATCAAAAACGGCACGATAAATGACATTGCCACCAGCGCCCCCGCGGTGTTGATATTAGACAGCGTTACAACAGGCGGGGAGGCCTGGAGTAAGCTGTTTACCCTGACGGTAAAGGGCAACTGCGTGTTTCAGCATCAGGTGAATTTCCTCGGGAAAACCCAGCTCCAGGGCGGCACGTTCCAACGTGGAATCAATGCAGCACTTGGTGAGGAGGCCCTGGCTCTGCTGGCGGAGGGATATGCCTTTGCAGACGCCGATAACGACGAAATTCTGAACGTTTCCAATGTAGATATTGCGAATAGAGCGGTCAAGGTGGTCGCGCATACCGACCAATATCATAACGGCAAATGTGTCTGCGGCAGAGTCTGCGACCATGCGGGCAAGGTGGACAGCGCCGGTTACTGCACCCGCTGCCATGCGCTGGTGGAGGCATTTGAAACCGGCGGCAAGCGATACACCAGTCTGGAAAACGCGCTGGCTGCCGCGAAGGACGGTGACACGATCACGCTGCGGGGGCCTTTGGACATCGAGAACGCAGACCCCATCGAGGTCAGCAAAAATATTATACTGAACCTGAATGGACACACCCTGAGCAAATCCCGTGAGAAGGCGCTTCTGTGCATCCTCGGCTCCAATGTAGTCATAGCGAACGGCACAGTGCGAAGCACCTGCGTCTCCAAGTCCGCTAACGCGGTGGAAGTTGGAAAGTTTCGCCACACAGGCGCAAAGCTGACGCTGGACAATGTCATTCTGGAGGGCAGCATAGGCGGCGGAACTGGCGTCCGTGGACGTGGGCTTTTCATTTGTACCGGGAACGAAGCTGTGATAATGAGCGGCAAGGTCATCGGCGGTATCTACACGGAGGGAGCGCTGACCATGTCCGGCGGCAGCGCGGAACAGCTGAAATTGGGACTTCTTGACAATATTCCAGTGACCCTGTCCGGCGGCTCCTTTGACAGCATCAAAATCGGGAATGACGCAGATTACCAGTCCCTGCTGGCAGGGGGCTATGCCTATCAGAAGAAAGACGGCGCATTGGTCAAGCTGTCGGAGATGAATGAGAATACTGCCGTAACCGTTGTGAAGTGCAGCCACCCGGATGACCATTCCGGCGGGAATGTTTGCCCCTACTGCGGCTGTGCCGCTGAGGTGACCAAGAAGGACGGCAGCATTTCCTACCATCGGACGACAGAAGCGGCCATCGCCGCAGCCGGCGGCGGTACGGTGAAGCTGCTGGCAAATGCAGGCGAACTCACCATCGGCAGCCCGCTCAAGCTGGATTTGAACGGGAAAACGGCGGCAAAGCTGACCGTCACCGGAGATGTCACGCTGGCATCCCTCCTGCCGGAGGGCTGTGCCTTCAAGAGCGGCACCACCTGGATAACCGACCTTACCGGCAAGGAGCTGACCAATGTTTCTGTGGCCAGGCTCCCCATCCAGAGCATGAACTATCCCACCGAGATGAGCATGACCTATGGCGGTACGGGGACGCTGATTGTCAATGTGAGGGGCACCGGCGCTGTAAGCTTCCAGTGGTACAAGGTGGAGGACGGCAAAGAGACAGCCGTTGGCAGTGCGACAACAAGCAATCAATTTAATCTCGCCGAACAAAAGCTGTCCGCAGGTAAGCACATCTTCCGCTTTTCCGCCACCTGCGACGGCTACAAGAAGATGAGCCAGGATATTGTCGTGACAGTACAAAAGGCCGACATCAGGTCAGGCCTCATCACGCCTCCCACAGCGCGGGAAAACCTGACCTATACCGGCCAGGAGCAGGCGCTCATTACCGCGGGCAGCGTGACCAGCGGCGGCACCATGCAGTACAGCCTGACCGAGAACGGCACATACAGCCCGGACATCCCTGTCGGCACCGATGCCGGAGCATATACCGTGTGGTATCGGGTGATTGGCGATGAAAACCACAACGATACCACACCCGCCAGCGTGGAGGTCAGCATTGGAAAGAAACCGCTGACGCTCACCGGGGTAACGGCTGCGTCCAAGTCCTATGATGGCACGACAGACGCGGGCATTACCAGCGTGACCTTCGATAACGTGACCTTGAACCGAGGCACAGACTACACCGTCACCGCCAGCTTTGACGATGCCAGTGTGGGCAACGGCAAGAACATCACTGCCACAGTGACCCTGATGGGGCAGACCGCGAAGAATTACTCCCTGGAGCAGAGCAGCTTCACCACGACTGGCAGCATCATCAAGGCCGCTGCGCCCGACTTCACTAAGGAAACTGCGCTCGTCATTGTAAACGGCCACGAAAAGACCTACACTGTGACGCTCCCCGCCCTGCCCAAGCTGGAAACGCCCAAAGAGTACGGTGCACCCACCTATGAGCTGGGCGAGATCAAACTGGGTGGCGGCTACTACACCAGCGGCGCGAAGGTGGAAAACGGCGAGCTGACCCTGCCCATTCAGAAAAATGACGTGAAAACCACCGGCTCTGTGGGCACAGTGACCGTGGTAATCAAGAGCACAAACTATGAGGACATCACGCTGACCGTCAATGTCAATGCGACCAACAAGCTTGTCCCCACTGTTACGGCACCTACGGCAAACGCCCTGACCTATAACGGTGCAGAACAGGCTCTGGTTACAGCAGGCAAGACCACTGGTGGCACGATGCTCTACCGGCTTGGCGATTCTGAGTGGAGTGAGCAGATCCCCACAGCGAAAAACGCCGGGGAATACACCGTTTGGTACAAGGTGCAGGGAAATGCAGAGTACGCAGATGTGGCAGAACAAAGCTTGCCTGTGACCGTAGCGAAGAAAGCGGTCACCGTTACGGCGCTTGACAAGAGTGCCTACACCGGCAGCACCGCGCCCGATCTGAGCAGCCCGGAAGCAGATAAGGATTACAAGGTGGAAGGTCTGGTTGGTGCAGATACCCTGAGCGGCACGGTAACACTGGACTACGCACAGACACTGGATATGAGCAAAACCGGAAAAACCGCGATCAACATTACTGGTACGCTGTCAAATGACAATTATGCGATCACCTATGTTTCTGGAACGTTGACTGTTTCCAAGCAATCTTCCAGCGACGGCGGTTCCTCCTCTGGTGGTTCGGGCAGCGGTGGAGGCTCATCCTCCGGCGGTTCTAACGGTTCCGGAAGCAATGATAACACCAACCAGCCGGAAGCCCCTGTCACCGGTGAAACCAAACCCATACAGCCGGATAAAAACGGCAATGCGGCAGTGGATAACAGCTCTGTCCAGTCCGCCATCGACAAGGCCAAACAGGATGCGAAAAAGAACGGCACCACAGAGAACGGGATTGGCGTTACTGTTCCCATCACCCCGGCGGCAGGCCAGACCTCTTTTAACGTGACCATCAAGGCGCAGACACTGGATCTGCTGGTTAAAGAAAACGTCCGGCAGTTTACCGTAGCAACAGACCATCTGGTTTCGGTTACTATCGGCCTGGATACTCTGAAGCAGCTGGATACCGCCTCCGCTGGCGGGGACATCATTCTCCGGGCAGATAAGGTGGATGCACTGCGTTCCACCGAGGCCCAAGCCACCATCGGCCCAAGACCGACCTATGACCTGTCACTGGTCTACCTCTCCGGCGGCAAAGAAACACCGATTGCCAACTTAAATGGTCACACTATATCGGTGCGTTTGCCCTACACACCGGCAAATGGTGAGCAGACAGGTAATCTCTATGCAGTCTATGTAGATGACGCTGGCAAGGTGGAATGGATCACCAAATCCAGCTACAATGCCAGCCTGAAAGCGGTGGTTTTTGAAACCGGTCATTTCAGCGTTTACGGCGTGGGCTACAAAACTTTTGTCCCGGCCTTTACCGACATTACCGGCCACTGGGCAGCAGATAACATCCTCTTTGCAGCCAGCCGGGGACTGCTCTCCGGCACCAGCGACACCACCTTTAGCCCGGACACCGGCATGACCAGAGGAATGTTTATGACAGCTCTGGGGCGGTTGGCGGGCATCAACCCGGACAGTTACCAGACCGGGAAATTCACCGATGTGAAAGCCGACGCTTACTATGCCCCCTATGTGAACTGGGCGGCGCAGACCGGTATTGTGGAAGGCGTTACTGACACCACCTTTGCACCGGACACCAACATCAACCGGGAACAGATGGCGGTGATTATGAAAAATTATGCTGCAAAGCTGGGCTATGACCTGCCCCAGACCTTGAAGGCTGTGACCTTTGCGGACAACACACAGATCAGCAGCTGGGCGAAGGATGCGGTCAAGTCCATGCAGCAGGCGGGCATCCTGGCCGGGAAGGTAAACAACCGCTTTGATCCCAAGGGAACCGCCACCCGCGCCGAGGTCGCCACAGTTTTGCGGCGGTTTGTGGAAATCGTCATTGACCCGCAGGCCGCAAACGGCTGGCAGCAGAATGACAGCGGCCAGTGGAACTATTACAGAAATGGGGAGTCAGTGAAGGGCTGGCTCTCCGAGGATCAGAAGTGGTACTGGCTGGACAAGGTCACCGGAATGATGTTTGCCGGAGGCTGGAAGCAGATCGATGGTAAGTGGTACTACTTCTATGCAGACGGGACGATGGCGGTGAATACCGCATCCGACAGATGAAAAATGAACCCGTAATGTAATGCAAAAATAATATCAATAAAGAGGGATGTGAACAATATGGGCAAGTTTCTGATACTGTCGCTTACCGACCATGAAGAATATATACTCAGTAGAATTATGGAGATTATTGCGGTTGAGCCAGGATTTGACCATATTGTGACATCCCACCCTTGTAACACTCTTGTTTTTCCGGGCTTGGAGCTTCGGCTGAAGGAGAGAACAGCATACCGAAACGGTGAGTTGATTTCTATGACTCGTCAGGAATTTGCAACATTGGTATACTTGGCAAAACATCCATTCTGGGTATTTTCTGCCGGACAGATCTATGAAGAAGTATGGGGAGGATGGTGAAAATTGCGGAACGGCTGTTGCCTTCGTACCGAAAATCAATGCGAATCCGGTGTATAACGGAGGGTGAAGCCTGCTATATGTATGTAGCAATCATTATAATAACATAAAAGGCACGGCATAGAGCAATCTGATGTAAAATCTATCAGAATAATTTATGCCGTGTCTCTTTTTAATTTGATTGAATGTGGGATGGTTTAGGGAAATTAGTAAATCGTAAGCGATGAATAATCCACCGTATTGTCCACTGCACCCTTGGTATCCTTCGCCTTAAACAGGTAGCGTTTCTTTATGTTTTTTGCGTATATCACAGCTTTTTCCAGCTTACTTCTTTTTACAGGATTGAGTTGTTCTAACCATGCATAAAAGCTTTCCCATACCGGCACTTCTGTTTCCAGACGTCTGTCTTTTCGCTCTTCTGGAGTAAGGTCACGGAACTGCTTTTCCAAAAAGAAAAGCTTGTTGCAGTATGCCAGACCAACTTCAGCCGGAATCATGCGGGGATTTCTTCTTTCTTAGGAAGAATCGGCTCTTTGATTTCTTCCTCGGAAATTCCGTTACTGGGCACGTATGCGTGAACAGTAACAGTACTCAATTTTGGGGATTGCCTATAAGCAGGAGAAAACGGTATAATTGAGGAAGGCAGTTGGGTATGAGGGGGTACAAGTGGTGGAGATGAAAAATATTGTGAAGACGGAAAGAGGGGCGGTTGTCTGGGATATGGGATGATGCGGATGATCGATGTGGTGCATCGCCGTTTACATAAATAGATAGAGGAAATACGATGGAACTGAATTTAAGCGAACCGGGACAGAGCCGGTATCTGAGAGTATATGAATATTACAAAGAATTGATCGTGTCCGGGCAGATGAAGCCGGGAGCGAAGCTGCCGTCGATCCGCAAATGTTCCCTGCAGCTGCAGCTTTCACGGACGACGGTGGAGACGGCGTATATGCTGCTGGCGGCGGATGGCTATATCATTTCGCGTCCGCAGAGCGGCTTTTATGTAACGGATGCGGTGCTGGCGGCTGCAAACCGGGAGGAAATAGAGCACGGTGCGACGTGTCAGGAGGAACGCCCGGAAATCCGGTATGATTTCGCATCTTCGAATGTGGATCGGGAGAGCTTTCAGTTCGATTTATGGCGGCGCTATGTCAAGAGCGCTCTGCGCCAGGATGAACGGCTGCTTTCTTACGGCGAACCGCAGGGAGAGCGGGAATTCCGGGAGGCGCTCTGCGCGTATCTGGGGCGCCACCGCAATGTGATCTGTACACCGGATAGTATCGTAGTAGGGGCGGGTGTGCAGAGTCTCTTGCATATTTTGTGCCCGATGCTGCGGGATCGGGACAACATATGGTTTTTTAATCCATCGTTCCGGCAGGGACGCCAGATTTTTGAGGATTATGGGTTTTGGACCGGGGATATAAGAGAATATTGGGAAAATAATGATAGGAGGATTGAGTCCTCAAAAAAGGATTTGTGCGGAATAGAAAAGCCAGATGTATGTGCAAGAGAGATGAAAACAGGGTTATCCGAACAGATGTCAGAGGCGATGAGACATACAGGGAGAAGTGTTTGCTATCTGACCCCATCGCAGATGACAGTCTGGGGCGAGGTCATGCCGGTGGGCGACCGGATGAAGCTTTTAAAGGATGCGGCGCGCGAGGATATGCTGATTATTGAGGACGATTACAACAGTGAGTTCCGCTATTATAACCGCCCGACACCGTCCTTGCAGGGGCTTTCCGGCGGGCGGGGCGTCGTGTATCTGGGGACATTTTCAAGGCTGCTTCTGCCATCGATCCGCATGAGCTACATGGTCCTGCCGCCGGATCTGCTGAAACGGTATCAGGAGCGGGGGCGTTTTTATAACCAGACGGCGTCCAAGGCAGAGCAGATTGCCCTCTGCCAGTTTATCCGGGACGGACATCTGGAAAGCCAGATCCGAAAGTCCAAGAAATTGTACGCGGCAAAGGCAAAGTGTCTGTGTGATGCGGTGCGGCACATTTTTGGAGAAAAAGCGCGAACGCATCTGGGCGATGCCGGTTTTCTGGTTCTCATGGAGCTTGACAGCCCGCTTACATCGGCGGAAATTGCCGGGCGTGCGGCACAGGTAGGCGTCGCCGTCCGCCCGGTGGAGTCGGTCGGGAGTCTTTTGGAAAAACAGGAGCATCATTTTCAAGAGGGATATCCGAAGCTCCTGTTGTCCTGTGCCTCGATGGGGGCAGAGCGGTATGAGGAGGCGCTGGAGGTGCTGAAAGAGGTAGTGTATAAGAAAGAAAAATAGAAGATAGATATAGAAGTTAAAATGTCCGCATAAACCACAGCCAGTACCCGGAACCATCCGGGCAGTTGTGGGTATGCGGACATTTTATGCGACATTCTTACCCGTTTTTCTCCTCATGCGGCAGCCGGTTCCGGAGCAGCCGCTTTTTTAATTCACTCCAGTGAAATGGAATTAGCGGGTAAATATAACTTTTTCCGGCGATTGTCCGGTTAAAGACAAGGCAGCCGACGGCAATGAGTGTTCCGGCGATGAAGCCCCAGAGATTGAGGAAAAAGGTCAGAATCAGGAGCAGGACGCGCATGAATTTGAGTGCGTAGCCGAGTTCGAAGCTCGTCATCGAGTAGTTGGCGATCGTGACGAACGCCATATAGAGCATCGTCTCGCTGTTGAACCAGCCGGATTTGACCGAGTATTCTCCAAGCACGATACCGGCGATGACACTGAGCGGTGTCGTCAGCATGCTGGGGGTGTTGACTGCCGCGAGCCGCAGACCATCGATGGCAAATTCCAGGATCAGGAGCTGATAGATCAGCGCCACATGGATCTCGTCGGTGACACGGATAAAAGCGAGCCATTCCGGGATCCAGCCGGGATTCTGCATAAAAAGCAGCCACAGCGGTGTCAGAAATAAGGTCAGGAAAAAGATGACCGTCCGCGACAGGCGCAGATAGGTGCCGGTCAGCGGTGGAAAATAGTAGTCGTCGGCTTCCTCGATGATATCGAAAACAGAGGATGGCAGAATCATTGCGGATGGCGAATTGTCCACCAGAATGATGATATTTCCTTCCAGAATCGAGGCAGCGGAGGTATCCGGACGCTCTGAAAAACGAAATTTTGGGAATGGATTGAACCATTTGTGCGGATAAATACATTCGGCAAGGCTTTCCTGGTTCATCGAGAGGGCATCGACATGCACTTTTTGAATCCGGGTGCGGATGCGGTTTAAAAGTTTGGTGTCCACCCGGTTTTCCATGTAGCAGATGGCGATATCGGTGTGCGAACTTTCCCCAATATTCATGATTTCCATCCGCAGCTTCGGATCGCGGATGCGCCGCCGGATCAGAGCCGTATTGAACACAAGCGTTTCGACAAAACCATCGCGCGAGCCGCGCAATACCTTATCCTTTTCAGGTTCGCTGACTCCGCGGGCGGGATAGGTGCGGCAGTCTATTGTGAGTGCCTGTGCATACCCGTCGATCAGAAGAAAAGGAACACCGGAGAGAAGCTGGATAATCAGCGCGTCCGAATCCGTTTCCAGCCCGATTTCGCCGTAGGCGAGGTAGAGGGCGGCAAAATCGTTTGCATTGTCAGGCATCTGGGCGGTTTCAATGCTGCTCATCGCCTGCAGCACTTTTAAAAGCGTATCGTCCTTGGTAAAACCATCAATACAGTAGAGGCAGGCATCGCGCCCGCCGATCATCAGGTTCCGATCTACGACATCAAAACTGATGTCCGGTCGGAGTTTTTTTTGAAAAAAAGTCCGGTTATTTTCAATGGATGAAGAAATCTGCATCGTGTAAATCTCCTATCAGAGAAGCCAATATCAGTGACCGCGAAGGGACTGGAATGGGACAAAATGTTTACAGATGGAGTATGTGCGAAAAGGATAAAAATATACGAAATGAAGCAAACAGAAAAAAATTCTCAAAATATGTTTTTTTAAAATTCATGACAAGCGAGGCAATATCAGGGAAAAAGGAGGAAAAATCGCTGCAAAATGAGACTTAACATGTGCTGAATGGAAAAAGAAATTTGCATGTTAGTTTTAGCAACTAAAAAACCAATGCTTTATTGAGAATAAAATTCGATTAAAAAATAGATAAAAATTCTCATTTTTAAACAGATTTAAATAATTGACAGATTTTATTGGATTAGTATATACTAACCTCCTCGGCCGCCTGAGTTAGGAATGCCTAATCCGGTGCAGAGAGTAAGATATTACAAAAGATTATATGGAGGAATATGTATGAAAGGTAAGGGAAGATCCCGGCAGGCAATTCTGGCAGCGGTGACCGTGTTAGCGGCGGCGCAGGCAGGTACTGCTTATGCTTCAACCGGACCGGCATCGGAGTCCGGAGTACAGACCGGCGCCTGGATTCAGGAAGGACAGGACTGGAAATATCAGGGAACGGACGGAACGCTCAAGACTGGATGGGTTAAGACCGAGAATGGCTGGTATTATCTGGATCCGCAGACCGGACGGATGATGACTGGATGGATCACCGTCGATGGACGCCGGTACTATATGAACACAACTGCCGATGGCGTGGAAGGACAGATGCGCCGCGGCTGGTGGAAGGACAATGCAGGAAAATGGTATTTCTTCAGCACTGCATCCGATGGAACAGAAGGTATGACCGTGACCGGATGGCAGTGGATTGATGGAAAATGCTATTATTTTGATAACTTGAGTGCAGAAAACTATGGTCAGATGCACACCGAAGGTCGGACGCCGGACGGCTACAGCGTCAATGCGGATGGACAGTGGGTCAATGAAAATGGAGAGGTCCAGACCCGTGCGGATAGAGGTTACGCGAGCAGCCCGGCAGCAGACGGCAACGGAAGCAGCGTATCAGGAGGCGGTTCAGGGAATTCTGGCAGTTCCGGCGGCAGCCATTCGGGGGGCTCTGGAAGCAACAGTAATTCTGGAAATAACAGTAATTCTGGAAATAACGGTAATTCCGGGAATGACGGAAACCAGAATGGCGGAAATACAGGAGATAACGGAAACACTGAAAATCCAGACAAGCCGCAGATGGTTTCGCTGGTAGATGAGACGAAGACAAAGCTTACCGAAGTAAATTCCCTGGGCTGGTGGCTTCCGATCGCATTTGATGAGGGATACAATGCAGGCAATACGGTCGTTAAGGTCGATGGAAAAGATGTAACCAATCTTTTAACTCCGATCACAGATGACGGACGTATGGCAAAACTGGCGCTTCTTGGCACACCGGGCAAAGTAACCGTCAGCAGCAAAGAAGATGCGGCAAAGGAAGAGACGGTGGTTCTGAGCAATGAGAGCCAGGAAGATGCTGTATATGAGGAAAACGACGGCTATCTGCCTGAGAAGATTCTGACGCATGAGCCGGTTGCTTACTGGGACTATTATCTGACCAATTACGATGAAAACGGAAATGCCCGCATTTCTCCGAAAAAGACTACTTATAACTTGAATGAAGAGAAACAGACTCATCCGAGCTATTCGCCGGATGCGGTTCTTCCAAAAAATGGAAAAGCAGCCGTTACCATTTTGTTTAACTATAATACAGACGAGGAAAAAGAGTGGTTTGACGGCATCCGCAAACTGGAACTGGTTGAATACAATGAGCAGAAGAACACAATCAATTCGAGTCTCGTATTTGACAGTGAAAAGAATGTGGCGCACGGACAGGGACGCGTTGGACAGCTGACTATCCAGACAGGACAGAGCAATTTCTACAATAATGGACGTTATTATGTGCGGGTTGTATCGTCGGCAGGCGGTTCCGCGCTCGTCCCGATTCATGTCGTCAATGAGACAGTACCGACGCTGGAGCTTAAGGAAACACCGCAGTCCGGCAAGAATCTCCATTTTGCAGTCAGCGATCTGGTATATGCAATTGAGACACCGATCGAGCGTGTGACCCTGGAAGATCCGAACGGAACAGTAAGCGACCTTAAGATGATCGATGACTGGTATCTCTACAGCCAGGATTTATTTGTTCTGTACAATGATAATACAGACCATCTGCCATACAAGGGCAATTACAAGATCACTGTATATGCAAATGGTTTCCGGTCATTCTCTAAGAGCTTCAAGGTGACAACGGGCGCAGAGCCGGTAAAAGAGAAGGAACAGACCAATGGTCAGAAAATGGCGGCATACGGATTCGACGGTATCAGCACCGCATCGACTGGTTCCAGCGGAAGTGGAAGCTCCAGCGGCAGCAGCTCAGGAAGCTCTGCAATCTCTGCAAACCTGATTTTTGATTCAGATCTGCTTGTAAATGCACATCTCCTTGAACAGACCAAGATGGAAAATGATGCGTCCAAGGCAGTGATGGAGTGGTGGTACAATGCGATTCCGGATGCTGTCTTTGATACTGGAGATGATGATTTCTTCAGATGGACAGACTACGTAAATAAGAGCGAGAATCAGAAATACGAAGAGAACAGAATGCTTCCATTTGCAGATTACCGTGAAAATGGAGCACTGGATCCGAACCATCCGGCAACGGCAAAAGAAGTTCTCGAAGATGGTCTGCTCGGCGATATCCAGTACAATGGAAACTTCTCCCGTCAGGATGCACCGGTGATTACAGTTGTACAGAACAAAGAGTGCGAGCCGGTAGTCCTGCGGACAGAGGATACAGAGTATATCGAGGCGGTTCAGAGTATCGTTGTCAACGGAAACTGGCAGGCACTCAGCAAGGACAAATATTCCATCGATAAAGAAGCTGACACCATTACCATAGAGGCGGATGTATTCAAGGCTGGTGAGGAGTATAAGCTGACTGTCGATGCAACGGGATATAAGAGCCAGAGTATCGCATTTACATACGATAAGGTGCTGGAAAACGATTTATCGCTGATCGTTGATTATGTGGATGATAAAGAGGCGTTTGCAGCTGAGAAAAAAGAAGATTCTAATAAGACTTACTATTTTGCAGATGCTGAATTTACCGTTAATGGCAGCAAGGGAGATTTCCTGAAGAACCTGAAATCTGTTACCCTGCTTTCTGACGAGGAAGATGCGGTTGAGAGAAATATCTACACGAAGGGCGTGTCCAGCAGCAACGATGTTTACTATGAAGTATCCGGGGATGGCAAGAAGCTGATTCTCCATCAGGTTCAGCCGGGAAGCTATAAGCTGACTCTTCGTTCGAATTATTACACGGAGGCGCTGAGATGTGAATTTGTGGTGGAGAAGGAAGAGGAAGAAATTCAGGAAGAGATGGCAGCTCCAGAAGTAGTGGAGTTCAGCAAACATAAAGCCAGCTGGTCATTTGATCCGGATTTTGGACGTGCTTCTTTTAAAGCTTCAAAGGGAACGAGTGTAAAAGATTACCTGGCTAATATTACATCCGTGAAGGTTGGAAATAAAGAGTATACGAAAGCTTACAGCCTTAGTTCGTATAACCCTACATGGAAGATGACAGATGCAGATGATCCATATAACAATGTACAGGAGTTTGATTGCATCGATTTCACTTTAGACGGTTTCAGCACCGAAGAAAGCACCGACGTAACGATCCAGGCAGAAGGATACGAAGAGCTTACCTTTACAGTTACAAAGGATATGAAGTTAGCGGGTGACGAAGAGAAACTGCTTCCAGCACCGGAACTGACAGGTAGCACTACGGTTGATGAGGGAAAACCGCTGGTTCTGACTGGTGATGAAGAGTATCTGAAAGCAATTAAGTCTGTAAAAGTAACTGGCAATGATGCGGAGAAAGATGTTGCGCTTGGATTTGCAGTAAATGGTACAACATTGACAATTCAGACAAGCGCACTGGATAGTGGTCTGAATGAGGTTGTGATCGAAGCAAAAGGTTACAAGAATCAGTCGATCACGGTTACAGTTGAGAGCCAGAAAGCGGATACAGAAATTGAGGTTTCCAGTGTTGTAAAAGAGAGTAGTTGGACAGGAGATTATTTACTGATCCGTTTCAATGGAGTTGAGGGGGAAAAGTTAAAAACTTTCTTAAAGGAGATTGATTCGGTTGAGGTGAATGGAAAAGAGTATAGCAAGGCATCCGTTTCCTCGTTCCTTGGAAGTGGTGAGTTTGCACCGCATGCAACGGATACATCTTATAGCAATGATAATTATGATTGTTTAAAGGTTTCAGCGTCCGGATTGAGTGAAGAAGAGGATAATGAAATTCTTATCTACACTAAGAATAACGGAACGATTGAGTGCAAACTTGATAAAAACTGGAAATTAATCAAGGAATCCAAAACGCTTCTTGCCGACGAAGTCCTCCCAAGCGAGATCGTCACCACCCCAACCGAGGGAGTAACCACACCGGAGCAAACACCGGCAGAGCCGAAGACGAATGACGAAAACAAGGCAGATGTACCGGATGGCGATAAGAAGAACGAGACAGACGATGCGAACAAGGCACCGGAAGTAGACGAGGACAAGAAAGAGGATTCGGACGAGTCCAAGGATACTTCGGATGAGAAGAAAGACGAAACTTCAGATAAAGGCGATGCTGACAAGGATGATTCGAAAGATGAATCCGGCGAAACTGGTGACGATTCCAAGAAGAATGAAACGGACGAATCTAAGGACAATGATTCCAAGAAGGATGAGACCGGTGACGTAAAAGATGATACTTCTGATAAGGAAGAATCTGACGGCGGTAAAGGCGATACTTCTGAGAAAGAAGAGTCTGTTTCTGAAGAAGAGTAGTTGTATTTAAAGGAGTAAAAATTGAAACAGAAGTGGTGGATTTTATTAACCCTGCTGCTGTGTGGCTGCGGTGCTTCATCGCAGCCGGATCAAACGGGGGCGGTCCAGAATGACCGTCCTCGTTTATCTGCGTCTACGGAAGAGACGGCAGAAAATGTGGCAGCAGTAGAAAAAAACGAAAATTTAGAGAAAAATCCCTCAAATTCGAACCAGAATCCGGGAGAAGGGCAGAACTGGACGGTGTTTGCGATGGATACTGTGATGCAGTTTGATGCCTACGGTGGAAGTGCAAATTTGCAGGAAAAAGTGAAACGGCGGGTGGAAGAGCTGGAAGGGGAGCTTTCGACAACGCAGGAAAACAGCGATATTTTCTATCTAAATCAGGAGAAAACAGCGAAACTTTCCGATGATACGCGTTATCTGATGCAGGAGGCGCTAGCGCTGGGAGCGGAAACAGATGGTGCACTCGATATTTCAATTTACCCGGTTGTGCAAAGCTGGGGATTTACAACGGGAAATTACCGGGTCCCCAGTGAGAGCGAGCGGGAAAGCCTGCTTAAATCGGTCGATTATCGTCTGGTCGGTTTAGAAGCAGATACGGCGTCGATCGAGCCGGGAATGATGGTGGATCTAGGCGGTGTCGGAAAGGGATTTACCGGAGATGAGGTGGTAAAGACTATGAAGGAGGACGGCGTGACAAGCGCACTGTTCAGTCTTGGAGGCAATATCCAGACGATCGGAACAAAACCGGATGGCGAGAAATGGTATGTCGGCATCAAGGATCCGGAGAGCGACGGCTATCTGGGCGGAGTCAGGGTGCAGGATGAGGCGGTCATTACCTCCGGCGGCTATGAGCGCTATTTCACGGATGATGACGGAACAATTTACTGGCATATCATGGATCCGTCCACTGGGGCGCCGGCGCATAGCGGGCTGATTTCTGTGACAATCATCGGATCGTGCGGACTGCGCTGCGATGGGCTTTCGACCGCCCTGTTTGTCATGGGACGGGAAAAGGCAGCGGCACATTGGGCGGCGCATCAGGACTATGAGGCAGTCCTAGTTGACGAGAGCGGCACGATCTGGCTGACGCCGGGCTTAAAAGACCGATTTATTCCGGTGGATCAGGGGGAGACGCGGGAGATTCGGATATTGTGATTCTGGAACAGATCTAGTATAATGAGCAGAGAAAAGTGCATGCGAGTCAGATTTACAATTTATAACGAAGAGGTCGAAAATACCGTGAATGATAGATTGAAAAAGAAGCTTCTTTGCTTTGAGCGCGCTCTCTCCACATTGGAAGGATACGAGGGATGGATGATAGGCACAACTACACTTCATCTGGACTGGCAGCCTAAACAGGGGGAGAATGAGTTTTGCCATACCAAATTAACTCCAGAAATCATCAAAAAAGGCCGCTCGGCAATCCGGGTCCGCATAGCGGCAGCGGAGGAGGAAAAGGAACGGGAAAATGAGGAGATGGAAGTGCTGCTGGTAAAACCGCGCCAGAGCGTCCTTGTCCCGGAAAAAGAGAAAATGCCGCTCATGAAAACAATTACGGAACTGGGCAGTGAGGATGATGATACGCTGGCATTTAGCCGCAGCCAGATGGAAGAATATCTCCGGGAGGCGGCAGATACCAATCCGATCCATCAGGGAGAAGCGGCAGTTCTGCCGGGGTTTCTTGTTATGAATGCCTGCCTGCTTCGTCTGTGGAAGAAGGGCTGGATGAAGGGACAGACCGCTCTGGAAGTACGTTTTCTTGCCCCACTTCGTCCTGATGAGGAGGTATATCTGTCGGATTCGGGGCAGGAGGGAAGAAACGCGGTGTATCTGAGAACGAAGCAAGAGGGAAAGGAAATTCTTTCGATTACAGAAAAATAGGGATGCCGATGATAAAGTGGGTGCAGAGGAGCTATGGGTGCATATGTAAACCATTTATAAAAACAAGGTTGACAATCCGCTGAAATTCCGATATACTCTTTTCTAGCAAAGATTCTCTGTGTGTGATTCATAGGAAAATGCATTACACGGCTTAGAATTTTATCACTGAGGAGGTATATATAATGAGTTCAGAGACAAGTGCAGTGAACGTACACGGCGCATGGAGCGCGAAGCGGCTTACACTTTTGGCGATGATGCTGGCTCTTATCAGTGTGTCTTCGTATATTGCGATTCCGCTTCCGTTTTCGGATGCAAAGATCACAGCGCAGACGATGATTGTCAACCTGATCGGTCTGCTGATTGCACCACAGGATACCATTTTAGTTATGGCGAGCTGGCTGCTGTTAGGCTTATGCGGCGTGCCGGTATTCAGCGGCGGAAGCGCAGGACCGGGAAAACTGCTTGGACCGAGCGGCGGTTACTATATCGGATTTCTGGTTGTAGCGTTTCTGATTTCCCTGTTTTGCCGGAAATGGAAAAATGTTGCATTCCAGACAGCGTTCCTGATTGTAGTTGGTATTCCGGTGATTTACGCATTCGGTGCAGGCTGGATGAAACACGTGACCGGACAGCCGTGGGGTGCAGTTATCGTGCAGTCGATAATTCCGTTTATTCCGCTGGACATCGTTAAGTGTGTGGCAGCGGTAGCACTTGGAAAGGCGCTGAAGCGGACGGGCTTATTTGGAAATTAGATAGAAAATAAAGATGGGATGTGGTAGTGAACAGAATCAGCCTTTTAGTGCAGAAATGCAGCCAGGAGGCATGAGGAGTCCGTTGCCGCATCCCTTTAATTTTAATTAGGAATAGAAGAAAAACAGGAGAAAAGTATGAATCACGTATATATTCTGGGCGGTTTGCGCAGTTACATCGGGGTGAAAGATGGAATGTACCGTCATATCCCGGCGGAAAAGCTAGGGGCGGAGGTGCTGCGGGAGGTGGTTTCGCGATTTGAGCTTCCAACCGATGCGATCGACTATATAATAGGAGGAAATGCGGTCGGGGGAGGCGGCAATATCACGCGTCTGGCGGCACTTTCGGCAGGGTTTCCAGAGCGGATTCCGGCAGTTACTTTGGATCTGCAGTGCGGGTCGGCGCTGGAGGCGATCAGCGCGGCAGCAGCCAAGATTGAGAGCGGGATGGCGGATCTGGTCATTGCCGGGGGAATGGAGAGTTCTTCGGTACAGCCGTACCGCATGATGTCCCCGAACCATCCGGAATATGACGGTGGAAAGGTGTATACGGTTGCACAGTTTGTGCCGGGAAAGCGCGGCGAGCAGGTTATGTTAGAGGGCGCGGAGGAGACTGCGATCCGGGAAAATGTCTCTAAGGAAGAGATGGACACCTGGGTGCTCCGGAGCCATAAGAGGGCGGCGCAGGCGCGCAAAGAGGGAATATTGGAGGATATAACGGTTTCCATCGACGGCAGCAGCCGGGATGAGGGAATCCGTCCGACAATGAGCCAGCGTCTGATCGACCGCCTGCCGTATCTGCTTCCAAATGGCACGAAAATCACGGCGGCAAATGCGTGCCTGATGCACGATGGCGCGGCATTTGTGGTACTTTGTTCGGAACGGTTTTTGCGGGAACAGGGACGGAAAGCAGAATGCCGTTTCCGGTTTGGTACAGCGATCGGGGATGATCCGATGATGAGCCCAAAATCAGCCGTCAGCGCTGCTAAGGCGATACTTGCAAAAACGGGGCATTCTTATCAGGAGATCGATGCTTTTGAGGTCAATGAAGCGTTTGCCGTTATTGATGTTCTATTTGAACGTGCATTTCCGGGGATTGAAGACCGTTATAATATCTGGGGCGGGGCACTTGCCTATGGGCATCCATATGGAGTCTCCGGCGCAATGATTCTGCTGCATCTGATGAAAGCACTGGAATATAAAAATGGGCATTTGGGAATGTGCTGCGTGGCAGCCGCCGGAGGGATCGGAAGCAGTATTCTGGTGGAGAAAGTAATGAAGTAGATGAAGACAGTGTTTGAATGATATAAAAAGTAAATGTGGTAAATTTAAAAGCTCAGATTGGTAAAAAGTTCTATATAAAAATAAGTAAAAGACAGGAATTAATCATGAAAGAAATACAGACACAACGTATAAATACATATCTGGATGCGCTCCGGGCATACCCGCCAGAGTGGGAAGCCCTGATCACGGAGACAGAGCGCTATACGTTCGGGGAGCTCATCGAGGCGGCAGAACGTGTAAGGAAACATCCGAAAGAGATAGAAGAAAAACAGGGAAAACGTCACATCCACTGGATCCAGGAACCGACGATCGCGCATCAGCTTATTCAGTTTCTGGCATATGGAGACGGAAATACGGTTCCGGTGATTGCACCGTCCGATGTAAAAATTTCCGATGAATTGCGTGACGTGACACCTCCGGAAGGGGCATATATGGGTGTGATGACGTCGGGAACCTCCGGTCGTCAGAAAGTATTGTTCCGCTCCTTTGAAAGCTGGCACGATTTTTTTAAGCTTCAGAATAAAATTTTCAAAATGGGAGAGGGAAGCATTACGTTTATGCAGGGGAGCCTGGCGTTTACGGGCAACCTGAACCTTTATATGGCGCAGCTTGCGTCCGGCGGAAGCGTCGTTGCGGCGGATTCCTTTGATCCGCGCCTCTGGAAGCGGATGATCGAGGCAGAACAGGCGACCTGCGTCTATCTGATTCCTGTCAAGATGCGGGCGCTGCGGCGTATCTATGAGCGGGAACAGGCGGTCAATTACCGGATTATTTCTTTTGTCAGCGGCTCCCAGAGTATGGGCGGTGCGGAGGCAGTGCAGTTTAAAAAGGCATTTCCCGAAGCGGAGATTACATTGTATTATGGCGCCAGCGAGCTGAACTATATTACCTATATCCATGGAAGTGAGATGAAAGAAGATACGACGCTGGTTGGTCGTGCATTTCCAGAGGTGGATGTCTGGATTGAAAACGACCATTTCCATGTAAAAACGCGGTATGGAATTCTTGGAATTGGAAATGACGCGGTGATTGGGGATTGCGGTCACACAGATGCAGAGGGACTCTTCTATTTTGATGGGCGGGATGATGATATCTGCAACATAAATGGGAGAAAAGTGTCATCCCTCCGGGTCGAAGAAGAGGTGCGGACATTTCCGGGAGTGGCAGAGACGGCAGTGAAGGCAGTCCATGAGCATGGGCGCGATTATCTGAAAGTGTGGATTGTGTGGGAGAAAGAAGCTGAAAGGGAAGAAATTGCCGGAAGTGACAGCGAAAAAAGTGGTTGTATCAATATGGCAATTCGGGAATTTTTGGCAGAAAGACTGGCAGATTATGAGATTCCACGCGAATTTGTATTTCTAAAGGAGTTTCCAAAGACTGAAAGTGGAAAGATTCGTAAAAAAGAACTGTGAAAAATGCTTTTTCTTGTCAAAAAAGAAAATTGCTTATTGTGCAAAATGACAAAAGGAAGACATAGGGGCAGCTTATGGAGATGCACTGATGGCAGCGATTGGAGCCGGATTCTACCAAGGTTTTTCAGATTTGCGCCAAGTAATCCAAAAGAAATGTATTTATAAGCCGGATTTAGGACAATAAGCGGGAATCCTCGGCAATTCAATTACCGAGATGAAAGCGCAGGAGTGTGCATATCTGCACAATGCAA
>ERZ838577.1678-NODE-1678-length-28385-cov-7.873879_pt1 | contig 28385 bp, 31 predicted proteins | sample MGYA00519682_ERZ838577 | MGnify/ENA primary metagenome ERZ838577 (study PRJEB31850, sample SAMEA3708838) | human gut metagenome | biome: human gut; feature: human-associated habitat; material: faeces | place: China | collected 2014 ...
ATAGCTAAAGCTTTTTGGTACCACCGGCATTGCCGGTGGTTTTCTTTATACAAAACTACGCGGCCGACAGCTTGCCGGCCGCGTATTCTTTGTCTATAGCGGAGCAGGATCTACGGCATTCCCTTTCCGATTTTACGCGAAGGGCTGTTTTTGTCTCTCAGCCTTCCGCGGGAGGATATTGCTCAATCGCGGGCTGGAACGCCATGATGTTGCGCATCATGCCGGAGTCGGCGACGATGCATTCGCCTGTCACGCCGTCTGCCATACGCGTACACATACCGTAAACTACAATGGCAACCGAGTCTGCAGTCGGAATCTCGTCGAGCTTTGCAACCATCATTTCCTTTCCGAGTTCCGCCTGCTTCTCTGGCGGAAGCGTGCGCACAGGACCATTTACCATGCAGCCGGGTGTGAACATGCCGCCGGGCGCAACGGTGTTGACCATGATGCCGTAGCGCTTGAGCTCCTTAGCAAGCTCGGTGGTCATGGCGATCACGCCGCCCTTGGATGCGGTATAATGTGCGTAGCCGCCGAACACAGACTGCGGCAGATAGGCAGAGTTCGACGAGACAAGCAACATCTTGCCCTTAATTTTATGGTCAATTATATAGCGAGAAACATGCTTCGCACAGCGGTATGCACCCAGCAGCTTCACATCCAGCGTGTTTTTGAACACGTCCTCCTCCAGATCTTCGATGTGCGCAAAGCTCCAGATACCGGCAGCCGTAACCAGAATATCGACCGAACCATAGGCCTCCACCGTAAACTCGACCAGTCGCTTTCTTCCTCGCTTCTCACGTCAGTCTTGCAGAAGATGACATCAAAGCCCTCTTCCTTCAGAAGCCTTACGGCGAGATCCCCTTTTTCCCGGGTCGAGCTGGCAAGGACGACCTTTGCCCCGCCCTGACACAGCCGCCGCGCCACACAGAAGCCGAGCCCCGACGTGCCGCCGGTCACGATGGCGACCTTGCCCTTTACAAAAATCATTTCCTCCAGTGCAGCCGTGTTTGCCTGATAGCCACGCAGGATCATTTCCGGTGTCAAGTTCATTCGAAACCTCCTTAGAAAGCATGTATCGTTGTCAGACGGATGTTTTTTCGGGTTTTTTTCCGGTCTCGCGCAGCAGTATCGCACCGAGCAGACCGATCAGGCACAGCGCGAAGAACACGCGGTAAGCAACCGTCATGCTTGATGCTGCGGCGACACCTTGGAACAGGAACGAGACGATCACGCACAAAAGCTGCCCGATGCCGGAGGAGATGCTTGCCGCACCGCCGAGAATGGTCGGGTCGAACGGCTGCTTCGTCTCAATCATAATCGTGCTCTGCGCGGCAATCGGAATAAAATACAGTGCGCCCGCCGCAAGCGCCAGCACCACGATCAGCCCCGAGGACGAAACAAATGGGATGCCGAAGCCAGCCAAAATATAGAGAACAATCGCGCCGATCAGAATGGGTTTTCTGCGCCACATCTGCGCACACAGCACGCCGCCGAGCAGCGAGCCCGCGATGCCGAAAAGCGAGTTGAGACTCGAAATGGTCGTTGCAACCGTCGCGTCCATGCCGCGCTCTATTGTCAAGTAAGTCGGCAGGAACGACGCGATTGCCGTGTTTGCAATGGCAAAGGTCCCGGCAAACATCAGAAGCTTCCAGTACTGAATCTCCTTTGCTGCACGAAGCAGGGAGCTTTCTTTTTTCCACTGCCTGCCATCTGCGCACGCTGCTGCGCTGCCGCCAGAGCTTCGGCACTGTCGCGAGCAAAGAACGTCCATAAAAGTGCAACAACCGCAATAATGCCGGCATAGAGACCGAGGACAGCCTGCCATGTACCCAGTGCGTTGCAGAGCGGTCTTCCGATCGAGTAGGAAATAGCCAGGAACACACTGTTTGCCGCAGTGTTGAAGGTAATCATGTAGGTGCGCTCTTTATTCGCAAACCATGTGGAAATGCATGGCGTCATGGACACGGTGTAAAGGCCCTGACCGAAGCCGGAAATAAACCGCGCGAACAGAAACAGCCCAATACCAGTACCTGTTCTTGTTTCATCCGTCTGTTTCTCCGTTTCTTTGAGACCTCATAGATATAACAATTCCGGAAGGCAAAACAGCACACGAGGTCAGAATTTTTCATTCTGGAGCCGTTAGGAAGCGCCCGCAGAAAAAAGTCTGCGTCCTGCGCCTTCATACAAAACCCCCGCCGGATTCTTCCGGCGGGGGTCTTCTCATGCGCCTGTAACAGTAAACGCGCCATCTGCATCTGCAGAAGCGTGCAGTGTATGCAGCGGGTTTACGAAGCTTTCGATGATCTTCTGGGCAATCGGGTCTTCCAGTTCTTTCTGGATCGTCCGGCGGAGATTTCTCGCGCCGTAGGTCACGGAGTAGGACTTTTTGACCAGCGCGTCAATCACGCTCTCGTCCCACGTAAAGTCCAGACCGCGCTCGGAGAGCGCCTGCTTGAGATCGCGCAGCATGATGATCGCAATCGCGCGGAAGTTCTCCTCGGTGAGCTTGTTGAAGCAGATCACCTCGTCGACACGGTTGATGAACTCAGGTCTTAAGAATTCTGAGAGCGCCTTGATTGCCTTCTCCTGCGTCTGCTCGGACAGGCTCTTGCCGAAGCCGACCGAGCCGTCCTTGCGGTCGGAGCCTGCGTTGGAGGTCATGATGATGATCGTGTTTTCAAAATTTACAACTCTGCCCTGCGCATCGGTGATTCTGCCGTCGTCGAGAATCTGCAGCAGAATGTTCAGAACGTCCGGGTGCGCTTTTTCCAGCTCGTCGAACAGAATGACCGAATACGGGCGGCGTCGGATTTTCTCCGTCAGCTGCCCCGCCTCGTCATAGCCGACATAGCCGGGGGGCGAGCCGATAAGCTTGGAAACAGAGTGCTTTTCCATGTACTCGGACATGTCGAGCCGGATCAGCGACTCCACAGACTCGAACATCTCGTTTGCCAGGCACTTGACAAGTTCCGTTTTGCCCACGCCCGTCGAGCCGACGAAGATGAACGACACCGGGCGCTTTTTCGGCGAGATGCCCACGCGGTTTCTGCGGATAGCGGCGGTGACGGCGCGGATTGCCTCGTCCTGTCCGACGATATGCGTTTTGAGCCGCGCATCAAGGTTTTCCAGCTGCTCATACTCCTGCGCGCGGATTTTGCTTGCCGGAATCTTGGTCCAGAGCTCAATGATGCGCGCGAGGTTTTCCATCGTCAGAACCGGCTTCGGCTCTTCTTCCAGCAGCGCAATTTCCTTGTCGAGCTGCAGGTTGCGGCTGCGAAGCTCTGCCATACGGGCAAAGTCGTCCTCCGCCTTTTCTGCCTTCTCCAGAAGCATTCCCAGTTCGACGTCGTAGTCTGCGTGCTCTTTTTTGAGCGCTTCGAGCTTGCCGATGGACTTGTTTTTGAGGTTCACGTCGGAGCATGCCTCGTCGATCAGATCGATTGCCTTATCGGGCAGGAACCGGTCGGTGATATACCGCTCGGAGAGAATGACCGCTTGGCGTGCAATCTCCGGCGGAATGGTCACGCCGTGGAATTCTTCATAGTAATGCGCAATGCCGCGCAGGATTTCAATTGCCTCTTCGATCGTCGGCTCGTTGACCGTTACGGGCTGGAAGCGGCGCTCCAGCGCGGAGTCCTTTTCGATGTACTTGCGGTATTCATCGAAGGTTGTCGCGCCGATGACCTGAATTTCGCCGCGCGAGAGGGCAGGCTTCAGGATATTTGCCGCGTTCATCGAGCCCTCTGCATCGCCCGCGCCGACAAGATTGTGGACCTCGTCGATGACCAGAATGATATTGCCGAGCTTTTTGACCTCGTCGATGAGGCTTTTCATGCGGCTTTCAAACTGACCTCTAAACTGCGTGCCTGCAACGAGCGCGGTCAGATCCATCAGATAGACTTCCTTGCTCTGGAGCTTGTAGGGCACCTCCTGATCGACAATCCGCTGCGCTAAGCCCTCGGCGATTGCCGTTTTACCGACGCCGGGCTCGCCGATCAGGCAAGGATTGTTCTTCTGGCGGCGGTTGAGAATCTGAACCACGCGCTCGGTTTCCACATCGCGCCCGACAATCCGGTCGAGCTTTCCCTCGTGCGCCTTCTGCGTGAGGTTCTGGCAGTAGGTGTCGAGGAATTTGCGTTTTTTATTTTTCTGCCCGTTCGGCTTGTCGCCGCGCGGCGGCGTCTGCCGTGGCTCTTCATTCTGCGGCGTCAGCGCTTCGCCGGACGTATTGCCGCCGTTATTGCCGGCAGCGCCGAAAAGCTTGTTGAGAAATGGGAACGTCGCGGTCTGCGAGGCGTTGTCGTCGTCTTCATCGTCTGTGTCGTCATCCTGGTTCTGCGCGTTTGCCATCAGCCCTTCCAGACCGTTCATCGCACCGAGCATTTCGCCCGAAATGCTCTCCAGATCTTCATCGGAAAGACCCATACGGCTGATCATATCGTCGACAGGCTTGATGCCAAGCTCCTTCGCGCACTTGAGGCAGTAGCCCTCGTTGATCGTCTCGCCGTTTTCAATCTTCGTGATGAACACCACGGCAAGATTCTTTTTGCATTTGGAACATAAGGTTGGTTTCATATCGCTTGCTCCTATCAAATAGGATTTTATTTATCAAAAAGCAGGTGCTTTTATATTGGTATTGAGTATAGCACGGAATTGTGAACAATTCCAACGCCAATATGTGACGGAACTGAAAATTCAAGGCAGCACAATCTCGCCGCGCCCGCCGCCGAGCAGAATTGCCGAGCCGTCGGCGCGCATGACAACGTTCGTTGCGCTGCTTGTGTTGGTCTGCTCGTAATATAGCTCCATGGCGCTGTTGTAGATCGACAGCTTTTCTGCCGTCAGGACGGCAAGGTAGCTGCCTGCCGCCGAAAAATCGAGAATCTGCACATCGAGCTGCGCACTTCCCAGCTCCTGCCCCGTTCTGTCGACGGTGACGACGCTGCAGTGGTTGCCTGCCTTATACATATTCACGATCAGAGACAGAAATCCGTCGCCGCCGAAATCAAAGTCCTTGAGATACGCGCCGTCGTACGTGTAGCCCGCCAGCCGGCTTCCGCTCGTGCTCAGCCACTGCGCGCCGGACTCTCCCACGGCGCAGATGGTATCCGCGTCCACAAACGTCAGATCATAGATGAGGTCCCCGCTCAGCGCCGCCGTGATGCCGGCTTCATCGGACGAGGTATCAAAAATATGAAGGTTTGAGACATAGATGCCGTCCTGCTGCCCGGGCGAGACAGCAGCAAGCAGCTTTGCGCCCGGCGACACCGCGCACAAGGGCAGATACTGGCTTGCCGAGAGCCAGCGGTAAATCCGGTTCTGGTTTGCATCATAGACATAGAGGACCGTTTTATACCCGGACTCCGACGTAGCATAGCAGACGCTGCCGTCGCTTGCCATATTCGCGTCAAAAATCGGGCGCTGCGTTGTAATGCTCAGCGCGGTTTCGCCTGAATTGCGCACGGCAAGCAGATTGTTTCCGCCCACGTCGTAAGCCAGCGTCAGCCGGCTGCCGGTCTGGATGGCAGGCGTATCGAGCTTTGCCTGCACAACAGCGGTTTCCTTGCCGCTCGCGTCGTAGAGGCTCAAGCCCGAAATGGACGCCACCGCAAGCCCGCCCTGCAAATCCGCATACTGGTTTGCGTTGTGGGAATCGAAGGTAAAGCTGCCGCCGGTTTCGTCGGTTTTGACGTTCAGATAGCGCACAAAGCGCTTTGCTGCGTCGAGATTCAGAGAATCCCGGAACACATAGAGCGTTATGCCGCCGCCCACCAACAAAACCGCCAGCACAAACGCCGCAATCCGCCGCCGGATGGTCCTGCGGGGATTGGGGTCAAATTTCGATACATTATCCGACATGGAACACTGCCTCTCCGTCGTCATACCAAAGCTGCGTCATATAAAGCCCGCCGGGCGGAACCGTGGGACCTGCCGCCTTGCGGTCGCCGCGCGCGAGAATGTTCGCGACCTCCTCGGGCGGGAACTTTCCTTCCGCCGCGTAGACCACGGTGCCTGCCATCGCGCGCGCCATGTTGTATAAAAACCCGTTGGCGCAGACACGAAGCGAAATCAGATCCCCGTCGCGCTCGACCTCATAGTGGTAGACCGTGCGCACGGTGGACTTGACCTCCGTGCCGACCGAGCGGACAGCGGCAAAGTCGTGCGTGCCGACAAACTGCTGCGCCGCGCGCTGCATGACGGTCTCGTCGAGGTGCTTGGGGTAAAACCACGCGCGGTTTACATAAAACGGGTCCTTGATCGGGGAATTATAGATCAGATAGGTATACTCCTTTTTGACGCACGAGCCGATGGCATTGAAGCCGTCATGCACCTCCATCGCGCCGGTCACGACGATATCGCCCGGCAGGTGCGTGTTGAAGGCGTAGGGAATCCGGTCGACCGGGATGCGCGCGTCGGTCCGGAAGTTTGCCACGTAGACCTTTGCATGCACGCCCGCGTCCGTTCTGCCGCAGCCGGTGATATGCACCTTGTGTCCCACGACCATTGCCGCCGCCTTTTCCAGCGTCTGACCGACCGTGATATCATTTTTCTGTACCTGCCAGCCGTGATAGGCGGTCCCGAGGTAGCGGAGCGTCAGGGCAATGTTTCTCATAGCGTTCTCCCGTGTCAAAAATCCATTACAGTCCAAACTGCCGCAGCACAATCACACCCGCGAGCATGCATGCGCCGAGGATATAGGCGGTCCAGTCGCGCCGCGCGTAGCGCAGCTCGTGAAGCTTCGTCCGTCCGTCGCCGCCGTGGTAGCAGCGGCACTCCATCGCCGTTGCCAGCTCATCTGCCCGGCGGAACGCCGAGATGAACAGCGGCACGAGAATCGGAATGAGCGCCTTGGCACGCGACAGCAGGTTCCCGGATTCAAAATCCGCACCGCGCGCTTTCTGCGCGGACATGATTTTGTCAGTTTCTTCAATGAGCGTGGGAATAAAGCGCAGCGCAATGCACATCATCATTGCCAGCTCATGGACCGGCGCGCCGAGCTTTTTCAGCGGTCCCAGCAGGCTCTCGAGTCCGTCGGTCAGCGCAATGGGGCTTGTGGTGTAGGTTAGCATGAATGTGCCCGCCACCAGAAGCGCAATGCGAAGCACCATGAAAACGGCATTTTCAATGCCCTGCTTCGTAATTTTGAAAATCCAGAACTGCACCAGCGGCTCTCCCGACCCGTAAAACAGGTTCAGAAGCGCTGTCAGCACAATGATCAGCAGCAGCGGCTTGAGGCTTTTGACGATCACCTTCAGATGAATCTTCGAAATCCCGATCACCGCCAGCAGGCACGCCGCAACCAGCGCGTAGGACGCCGCCCCCTTTGCCAGAAACAGCGCGACAATATACACAATTACCAACACCAGCTTTGTTCTGGGGTCGAGCTTATGCACGCTCGTCTCGCCCGGAAAATACTGACCGAGCGTCACATCCTTCAGCATACGGCGCTACCTCCCTTCACAAGCGGCAGCAGCAGCCTTTCCGCCTGCTCCACCGTAAAGGCGGACGCCGGAACGTCCACGCCGAGCGCGCGCAGCCGCAGCAGAATCTGCGTCACCTTCGGAACGGCAAGTCCCATCCGGACCAGCTCCTCCGGGTGCGCAAAAACCTCCTGCGGCGTCGCGTCCATGACCAGATGCGAGTCGTTCATGACCAGAAGCCGGTCGACATTGGATGCAATCTCCTCCATCGAGTGGCTGACCATGATCACCGACGCGCCCTGCGCTGCCTGATAGGCGCGGATGTTCTCCAAAATACTCTCGCGCCCTGCGGGGTCGAGTCCTGCCGTCGGCTCATCCAAAATCAGAACATCCGGCTCCATCGCAATCACGCCCGCAATCGCAGCTCTGCGTTTCTGCCCGCCGGACAGATCAAACGGTGATTTTTCCAGTTCCTTGTCCGTAATGCCGACAAAGCCCGCCGCACGAAGCACGCGCGCGCGGATTTCCTGCTCGGAAAGCCCCATGTTTCTGGGTCCGAAGGCGATATCCTGAAAGACCGTCTCTTCAAAAAGCTGATACTCCGGGTACTGGAACACCAGACCCACATGGAACCGGAGCCGGCGCGTGAGCTTCGCATCCTGCCAGACATCCTGTCCCTCAAACAGGACCTGCCCGCTCATGGGCTTTAACAGCCCGTTCATATGCTGGATGAGCGTCGACTTGCCCGAGCCGGTGTGACCGATCAGACCGACAAACTCGCCGCGCCCGACAGACAGACTCACATTGTCCAGCGCCACATGCTCAAACGGCGTATCCACCCCGTAGACATGCGACAGGTTTTTGATCTCTAATACAGGCTCCAACCGTTTTTCCTCCGAAATCAGGCTTTCGCCTGCATAATTTTCCGATACAGCGCGTCCGCGCACTCGTCCACGCTTAACGCATCCAGCGGCAGTGCGCAGCCGTCCTGATTCAGCGCGTCGAGAAGCAGTGTCGTCTGCGGCACCGTCAGCCCTACGCGCTTGAGAAGGTCAATCTGCACGAAGACCTCCTTCGGCGTGCCGTCGGCAATGATTTTGCCGTCGTCCATCGCAATGACCCGGTCGGCACAGACCGCCTCGTCCATGTGGTGCGTGATCAGAACGACCGTGATATTCTGCTCGCGGCTGAGCTTTTCAACAATCGAGACGACCTCCTGCCGCCCCTGCGGGTCCAGCATCGCGGTCGGCTCATCGAGCACAATGGTCTTGGGCTGCATGGCGAGCACGCCCGCAATCGCCACGCGCTGCTTCTGCCCGCCGGAAAGAAGGTGCGGCGCATGCTTTTTATACGCGAGCATTCCGACTGCCTCCAAAGCCGCGTCCACACGGCGGCGGATTTCCTCCGAGGCAACGCCGAGATTCTCCGGGGCAAAGGCGACGTCTTCTTCGACGACGTTTGAAACGATCTGATTGTCGGGGTTCTGGAACACCATGCCCACCTGCTGGCGGATGGCAAGTAAATTTTCTTCCTGCTTCGTGTCCAGCCCGTAGACCGTCACGCTGCCGCCCTCGGGCAGCAAAATGGCGTTTAAATGCTTTGCCAGCGTCGATTTGCCGCAGCCGTTGTGTCCCAATACGGCGACGAAGCTTCCCTGCCGGATGTCGAGATTCAGATCTTCAAAGACCACATGCTCGGCTGCCTGATCGTCCGGATAGGCATATCTGAGGTCTCTGATTTCGATTGCATTGTGCATATGTTCAGTCCTTCGTCCATCTGCCGGTGCTGCCGCACGGAAGCGCCAGACCGGTATTCGTCACGGGAAGCCCCAGCTCGTCACAGTGCGTTTTTCCGCCGTACTGCTTCGAGACGAGCGTATCCAGAATGTAGCCCAGCACCGAGGGGGCAAGCCCCGTGGTATAGGAATTGATGATCACAAAAAGCGGGTTGTCGCTGAGAACCTTACTTGCCAGCTCCACAAACGGATAGAGGTTCTCTTCGAGCTTCCACACCTCGCCGGACGGACCTCTTCCATAGCTCGGCGGATCCATGATGATCGCGTCGTAGCGCCTGCCCCGGCGAATCTCCCGCTCGACAAATTTGCCGCAGTCGTCGACAATCCAGCGAATGGGCTTATCCTCGAGTCCGGACGAGCGCGCGTTTTCCTTTGCCCAGGCGACCATGCCCTTCGCCGCGTCCACATGACAGACGCTTGCCCCGGCGGCAGCGCAGGCAATCGTCGCGCCGCCCGTGTAGGCAAAAAGGTTCAGAACGCTGATGGGTCTTCCCGCGGTTCTGATTTTCTCCATCGCAAAGTCCCAGTTTGCCGCCTGCTCCGGGAAGACGCCCGTGTGCTTGAAGTTCATGGGCTTTACGTTGAGGGTCAGCTCTTTATAATGCACCTGCCACTGCTCAGGCAGGCGCAGATTGGACCATTTGCCGCCGCCGGTGTTGGACCGGCTGTATTTTGCGTCGTATTTGCGCCACAGCGGGTGCTGCTTCGGCGTCGTCCAGATGACCTGCGGGTCCGGGCGCACGAGAATATACTTTCCCCAGCGCTCAAGCTTTTCCCCACTCGAGGTGTCAATGACCTCATAGTCCTTCCATTCGTCAGAAAGCCACATATCGTTCTCCTGCTTCTTTAATCGTTCTGATTGCCGCCGCTTAAGATATCGCGTACGGCAGAGGAAATGCGGCTGCCGCTCGTTTCCTCCTCGTCCTCCTCGGGCGCCTCAGGCTCGGGAAGATCGTCTCTGGTGTGGATGTAGCACTCCACGTTGATCGCGTCCACATCCGGGCTCAGCGCCGGATAATAGCCTGCCGGCAGCGAATCATTCGGCACAGCGTAAGCCTGGTCCTGCACGGTGATGCCGCGTACCGGGAAGGCACGCGAAACGTCCAGCAGACCCACGGTCTTTGTGGTATTGCCCTCCACCTGCTTGCAGTATTCGTTCACCACGTGACCCGACGCGCCGCAGATCTCCACCTCCTTGTGGACATTGCAGTTCTGCGTCGGCACGTCGTACAGACTCAGCTCCACCGTGATGGCGCGGCTGCCTCTGGGGTCTTCGCGGCAGGCGTCGGTCATGAGAAGTCCACTGTCCTGGCAGACCGTACATTCCACAACGTTGGTCGGCTTGTTGAATTCCTTGTTGGCAAGCCCCTCGTGGACCTTTGCCATGACCTTCTGCCAAAGAACCGTCGCCGGGTTCGCGCTCGAATCGGTCAGAACGACCTCCTCGGGGTCGTCGTAGCCGCACCAGACGACACCGGTATAATACGGGGTGTAGCCCGCAAACCAGCGGTCAAAGTCGCTCGTCGTCGTGCCGGTCTTTCCGGCAACGGTCATATTTTCAATCTGCGCCGCCGTTCCGGAGCCGGATTCGACGGTGTTTTCCAGCATATAGGTGATATACCAGGCGGTCATGTCCTTCATTGCCACATGCGACTGCTGGGTATTGTCCAGCACGACCTTGCCGTCGGCGTCGACCACCTTCGTATACGTTCTTGCCTCGCGCCAGACGCCCTCGTTTGCAAACGAGGCATACGCCTGCGCCATCGCCTTGACGCTCACGCCCTTTGTCAGACCGCCCATTGCCAGCGGCGCCAGATCAATATCCGAGAAGGTGTCTCCCGCCGCGTTCACGTAGGAGGAAACGAGCGAGCTGAGCCCCATCTTTTCCTTCGCAAACTCGAAGCAGTATTCGGGCGTCATCTGCGCGACCAGCTTGACCGGAATCGTATTGATCGAGTGCTTGACCGCTTCGTTGATGTTCATAAGCCCCCGGTAGACCGAGTCGGAGTTCTTCGGCCAGTGCCGTGCGTCGGTAAACGAATACGGCGTATCGTCCATCACCGTCGCAGGCGTCACAAGCCCCAGCTCCAGCGCAGGCGCATAGACCGAGACCGGCTTGATGGTAGAGCCGGGAGACAGATAGCTCTGCGTGGCGCGGTTTAAAATCAGGCTTCCCTGCTTTTCACCCACGCCGCCGGCAACAGCGACGACGTCTCCGGTCTTGTTGTCAATGACGACAATGCCGGACTGCAGCTGCTGCGAGCTTGCCGTGGCAGGAATGTTGTCGAGGTTCTGATAGACCTCTTCAACTGCCGCCTGCACGTCGGGGTTGAGGGTCGAATAGATCTTGTAGCCGCCGGTCATGAGCATCTTGCGGACAATCGTCGTCTCATAGCCAGTCTTCTCGCCCAGATCTCGCACCACGTCGTTGATGACCTGGTCTTCGAAATAAGAATAGTAATCCTCATCGCCGGATTTTTCGCCGCTGGCGTTGTGGAAAACCAGTTCCTCCGCCATCGCCTTGTCATACTGGTCCTGCGTGATATATTTCTGGTCGAGCATTTCGCCGAGAATGATCTCCTGGCGCTGCTTGTTCTTTTCGGGGTTGATATACGGGTCGTAGATCGAGGGGTTATTCGTAATGCCGATGAGCGCAGCGCACTCGGCAAGGTCGAGCTCGCTCACGCTCTTGCCGAAATAGACCTGCGACGCAGACTCCACGCCCTCGCAGTTTTCGCCCAGCGCGATGACGTTGAGATACAGCTCCATGATCTGCTTTTTCGTATATTTCTTTTCCAGCTCCAGCGCGCTGAAAATTTCCACCAGCTTGCGGCGCACGGTCACCTCGTCGCGCCCGGTAATGTTTTTGACGAGCTGCTGGGTAATGGTCGAGCCGCCCGCCTCGCCCTGACCGAGGAACATCTTGACGCACGCCTTCATGGTCGTGAACCAGTCGACGCCCTGATGGTCCTCAAAGCGCTTGTCCTCGATGGCAATGCAGGCATGAATCAGGTTTTTGGGGATATTCTCATACTCGACCCATGTGCGGTTCGCGCCGCCGTAGAGCTTGCGCAGGACCACATCCTGCCCGGTCTTCGGGTCTTCATAGTAGATCACGGACGTCTGGTCGAGCGTAAAGCCGTCGATCGAATCGACCTGCGCCGAAAGATCGTTTTTGACATACAGGGTAAACAGGCACGCAAAAATCAGCGTCGTGAGGAACAGCACCAGCACCATCGTGCCAAGGACCTTTCCCACGCCCTTGAGAACGCGCTTTGCCGCGGAGCCGGAGGGCTTTGTATGTTTATCTGCTCGCATGATATTCCTCCATCTATCGTAAAACCTGCCCGGATTTCTGAACAATCAGCGGGCACAATTCACCATTTTAATTTTCATCGTTACATTATAACACACCTGTCAATTAGTTTGGAAACAAAATATGAATATATGCCCGTTTTCTTTGCATGCACCGGCGCAAAACCGGGCATCGTAAAGCAAAAAGGAGGGAGAACATGAAACGGCTGCTTCTTACCCTTGCGCTCTGTATGAGTCTCTTCGCCGGCGGCTTTCTTCTCACGATTCAAAACGGCAGCATCTGCTACCGGGAGCCCGGCGGCGCATGGCACGACACCGGGCTGCGCGCGCGCAGCACCTTGCCCGCACAGGATGTTTCGCTTCTTTCGCGTGGGCTGCATTTTCCCAGCCGGCAGGCTCTGACGCGGGCGCTGGAAGATTTTTGTTCCTAGGGTGTATTCTTCCAACGCATGATGTGACCGGCAGCGAGGGATTTTTGCGTTAAACAAGACATTTTTTCGCAGGAATACTGACGTATTTCAAGGAAAAATGACGCGGCGCAGTGCGAAAAGACCCGCTGTCCGGGTACGTTGGGAGTTGGAAGAATACACCCCAGCCGGCAGATGGCAGAATTTCCTCTTGATTTTGCAGACGCTTGCCGCTAAAATAGAGGCAAGAACAAATCATGCGGAGGACGCACCTATGAGCGACGAATACGGAAGCGATTTTATCTCCATCACCGACGAAGACGGCAAGGAGTATGAGCTGGAGGTTCTGGCAGAGCTGGAATACGAAGGCAGCAAATATCTGGCGCTCGTCCCCGCCGATGACGACGGCGAGGAGGATCTGGAAGTCAGCATCCTCAAGGCGGTGGACGAAAACGGCGAAGAAATTCTCGTCACCATCGACGACGATGACGAGCTCGAGGCGGTCTACAGTGCGTTGATGGATCTCATGTACGAGGACGAGGAAGAAGAACCGTCCGAGACCTGAGCTTCACCGGAACTTTATATTCTGTCACGACTTCCCTGCGGGGTGCGTGACGGCTCCACTTAAACCCACATTATATTCAGGGGATGCCGGAATCTTCCGGTGTCGATTGCAGGCCTCCCGCCCACGGCTCTGACCGGTGGTGGACGTTGGAAGCAGAGAAGCATCGGAGAGGCAACCCACCTGCCCTTTCGTGCAGGTTATAATTGGAGTCGCACGGCTTTCGCGGGGATTTCCATATTGTCAAGAAAGCTATCTCTTTCTTGACAGAAGGGATTGCGCCCTGCGGGGCGAAACTCTACAAGGTTTTTATACATACCGAAACGGGGTAAGGCGTTCCGCCTTACCCCGTTTGTTATCTGTGTATCCGGGCAATCAGTTCGTCATAGATTTCCCGCGTTCTTTCCGGTTCATCCATTCCGATGACGAGGGTTTTACCATCTGCCGTCAGTACGACAAATTCCGATGCCTTTGTGTAGGCATACAGCGTGTAAGAGCCGAATTCGTCATTACAGAACGTACCCAGGGAAAACCTCGCCGAGCCGAAGCCGTTCGTCCGCATGCCGGTATCCAGATTGCTGCGATATTCGATCGTATCGATTTCGGAATACGAGAGGCTCAGATCCGCCCACCAGGTCGCGTGAATTGTCAGCGCCGTATCGCCGCAGCTTGCCTCCATGCTGCCGGTAAACAGCAGCAGCGCCGTACCCAGCAGCGTCACGCAGACAAGGACGGCAGCCACTCTGGACGCTATTTTTTCCGCCCGGCTTTTGGGTATTTTCTCATATGCAACGCCCGCCTTCCGATGCTGTCTGAAAATGGCGTAAGAATATGCAATCGGCGCAATGCCCAGCGCGGCAGTCACGCAGATCATCACCCAGACCATTGCCCGCAGCGGAAGCAGCGCTCCCAGCAGCAGAAGCAATCCTCCGCCGACCCACAGCTTCCCGGCAAACCGGTGCGTCCGGTTCCAGTTCTCCTCATTGCCCAGCGTCCAGGAGACCTTGACGCCCAGCGTGCTGTTCCGCCGCAGCTTTGGCAGATAGTTGCCGATCCAGACAAACAGCACGCCCAGCAGCACCGGCACGATCCCCGCGACCTCCGGCTCTTTGCCCAGCGCAGCCCGATACATCATGCCGCTTGTAACAAGCGAACAGACCGGCAGAATCCAGAAAACCATCCCCAGCGCCCTGGGGCTCTGGCGCTGCTGCTTCGGGTCGCGCAGCGTCAGGCACAGGCAGAGAAGGTGCACAAGCAAATGCGCCAGCGGCAGACCGAAAACAGCCAGCGCCTTTGCCGCACTGCCGTCTGCCTTTCCATCCGCGCCCCAATGGGTGATCAGCGTGCCGGGCAGCCTGTTCCACACGATCAGCCCGAACAGAACCGGCAGCAGAATCACCGCCGACGACAAAAACAGCTTCCTCTTATTCTCCCGCAGCATGGCCGCCATCTCCTTTCAAATCCGCAAGCCAGAGCATCGTCTCCTCCAGAACGGAGGTATTGATTTCATAATAAATAAACTTTCCCTCCCGGGTGTCGCGGATCAGGTCCGCCTCCTTCAGCACCGACAGGTGCCGGGAAATCGCCGGCGCGGATACAGAAAAATGCGCAGTAATCTCTCCTGCCGGCATACGCCCTTTTTTCAGCAGATTCAATATCTCCCGGCGAATCGGGTCGGCAAGCGCCTTTAAGGTCTGCTGCAAGCCCATGGCGCATCCTCCTTTAACATTTAACCGAATTGTTAATTATAGAATACACGAAACCTGCGCGCTTGTCAACCGGAATGCCAGAAAAAGCTGCCGGACACGCCGCTTTGCGGGGCTGCTTTTCCGGTTTTCGGTGCGGTTCCCGGGGAAAACCCGGAAAAATTACGAATTTTTGAATTTCCGAAAGAAACGCTTGCAAGTACGTGGCTTTTTCTGTATAATACGTTGAGTATCGTCTGTCAGGGTGCATCTGATACACTCTGGGCGGAACGTAAGAATACTTGAGAGGAATGATCCTGAATGAGCGCATCGCGCGAAAAGAACAAGCGCAAGGAGCTGAACGCTTCTGCCGAAGCCCCCGCCACACCCGCCAAAAAGGGTATGAGCAAGGGTCTGAAATGGACCATCGGCATCATCTGCCTTGTATTGGTAATTGCCATTGTCACCTTTTTCTCCATGCTGACCAGCGGCTACCTTGCCGGTCACACGACCGCCGCAACTGTGGGCAGCCACAAGCTCTCGCCTGCGATGGTGAACTATTTCTATAAGGAAGCCTATAACTCCATGAGCAGCCAGTACGGCGACATGATGAGCTATATCATCGACTCCAACACGCCGCTCAATGAGCAGTACTATGACGAAGAAAACGGCATTACCTGGGCAGACACCCTGATTGAGCAGGGTCTGACCAGCGCGGCGCGCATCTACGCCATCTACGACGAAGCAGTTGCAAACGGCGAGACGCTTTCCGACGACGATCAGTCCAGCATCGACGCCACTGTCTCCAACCTCAGCGTCTACGCCACCTACTACGGCTACTCCAACGTCAACGGCTACCTTGCCGCCATGTACGGCGCAGGCTGCAACGAGAAGAACTTCCGCGAGTTCCTCTCCATTGAAACCCTTGCCAACAACTACTCGCAGAAGGTCTACGACACGCCCGTCTACACCGAAGACGAGCTTGCAGCGGACTATGCCGCCGACCCCAACGCCTATGACACCGTTGACTACCGCGTGTTCGCCGTGACCGACGCGCTGTTTGACGAGGAAGACGAGGAAAAGCTGGCTGATCTCAAGAAGACCGCTGCCGACGAGCTGCTTGCCGCTGCCGAGGAAGGCGACGAGGCGTTCATCCAGGCTGCTTACGACCACGCCTCCGAAGACACCAAGGAAAACTACGAGGACGACAGCTACACCCTGCGCACCGACGTCGGTCATTCCGACTCCGATCTTTCCAACTGGCTGTTTGAATCCGACCGCAAAACCGGCGACGCCACCTGCGTCGAGACCAGCGGCACCTACTATGTCGCGATTTTTGAGAGCCGCAACACCCACGACTACGCGCTTCCGAATGCCCGCCACATCCTGATCTCCGTCTCGGATACCACTGACGAAGAGGCAATGGCGACTGCGAAGGAAACCGCAGAGAAGCTGCTTGCCGAGTATGAGGCGGGCGAACACACCGAAGACGCCTTCGCTGCCATCGGCGACGCCGCCTACGCAGACGGCACTGCCGCAGAGTCTGCCCGCTATGAGGACATCACGCCGGGTCAGATGGTCGAAGACTTTGAGAACTGGTGCTTCGACGCCAGCCGCCAGGTCGGCGACACCGGCATTGTGGAAAGCACCTACGGCTACCACGTCATGTACTTCTCCGGCTTCGGCACGAACTACCGCATGAAGCTGGTGGAAGACGAGCAGCGCGGCAACGTCTACACCGACTGGCTCACCGCCACTACCGAGAACGCAAGCTATGAGACCGTTGCCTCCGGCATGCGCTTTGTGACCAAGTAAGCTTTGAATGACGAACGAAACAAGGGGCTGCCGCAAGGCAGCCCTTTGTGATAGGAGGAACTATGGCAGAAACGCAATTTGACCGGGAGCGGATGCTGCTGGGAGACGAGGCAATGCAGGTTCTTGCCGCCAGTCACGTCGCCGTCTTCGGCGTCGGCGGCGTGGGAAGCTTTGCGGCAGAGGCGCTGGCGCGCGCGGGTGTGGGCGCCATCACGCTTGTCGACCATGACACGGTCAGCCTCACCAATCTCAACCGCCAGCTCGTCGCGCTGCACTCGACCCTCGGCATGCGCAAAACCGACGTCATGGCATCGCGCATTCTGGATATCAACCCCGCCTGCCGCGTCACAAACCTCCCCGTCTTCTACGAGCCGGAGTGCCGTGAGGACTTTTTCTCGCGCGGCTTCGACTACATTGCCGACTGCATCGACTCCACGCGCAGCAAGCTTGATCTGATTGAAACCGCCATCCGCCGCGGCGTGCCGATCATCAGCTCCATGGGAACCGGCAACCGGCTCGACCCGTCGAAGTTCCGCATCACCGATCTGAGCAAAACCTCCGGCTGCCCGCTGGCAAAGGTCATGCGCCGGGAGCTTCGCCTGCGCGGCATCAACCACCACACCGTGCTTGCCAGCGACGAGCTTCCCTCAAAGCCCCGCAAGCTCCCCGGTCAGCAGGACGAAACGCGCACGCCGCCTGGCTCCGTTTCCTGGACGCCGCCGTGTGCGGGCATGATGATCGCAGGCTTCATCGTCCGCCAGCTGCTTGCGCGCGCGCAGGAGCAAGCTGCCCCAAACGAATAAAAACTGCCTCCCCCGGCAAAGCTATTGCCAATCGCTTTGTCAGGGGAGGTTTATTATGCGGGAGGCAAAATTTGCCCTGTGGAAGGTGCTTCTGACCGGAGCTCTTGCGGGCTTTGTCAACGGATTTTTCGGCGCGGGTGGGGGCATGCTCGTCGTGCCGCTGCTGATTGTTCTGGTGGGGCTTGCCGACAAGCAGGCATTCTCCTCCGCCATCAGCATCATTCTGCCGCTCACCATCGTCTCGCTCGTCATTTACGCGAAAAACGGTGCGCTGGATATCAAAGCTGCGCTCCCGTATCTGCTCGGCGGCGCGGGCGGTGGCGTGCTGGCGGGGCTCTGGTTCCGGAAGGTTTCGGCGCGGGTTTTGCACATTGCGCTGGGGCTTCTGATTCTCTTTGGCGGCGCGAGGCTGCTGCTATGGTAGATTTTTTCCTTGCCGTGCTTGCAGGGCTCATCTGCGGCGTGCTGTCCGGATTCGGCATCGGAGGAGGCTCTCTGCTGATGGTCTGGCTGACGGCGCTTCTTTCCATGGACCAGCGCACGGCGCAGGGCATCAATCTTCTGTATTTTCTGCCCGCCGCCGGCTGCTCGCTTATTTTTCACGTCAAGAACAGACAGATCGTCTGGAAGGCGGTCGTCCCCGCCGCAATTGCCGGGTGCCTGACCGCCATCCCCGGTGCGCTGCTTGCCGGAAGCGTAGACACGGCGCTGCTGCGAAGGTTATTTGGCGGCTTTCTGGTCCTCGTCGGCATCAGCGAGGTCTTCTTCAAGGGCAAAAAAACCGGCAGCTCTGGCTGAAGCTGCCGGTTTTTCGCGTATTACACAAGGATCATGATTCCCGCAATGATCAGCAGCACGACACCGATCCCGCGGTTCCACGCAAGCGCCGCCTCGGACGGCTCCGCGTCCTTGACCTTCCAGCCGACATCGAGATGCCACGTCAGCTGCGGACAGGCAGTGTTGATACTGCCGACGAACAGCAGAAACAGGATGATTCCCCAGCTCTTTGTGGACTTTTCTTCGTGCTTCGCGGCTGGCGACCGCTTCAGCACACGGTCTAACGTCATGCCGTCCGGGTATTTGCCGGAATCAAAATCAGGGCTCGTCGCGCCGCTGGAAAAATTCCTGTCTTCCTTCCATGTGTACGTCTCGCCGTCCGGATAGGTAAACGTCACGCTGTAGCCGGTGCCGCTGGTATCATAGCGGTAGGAATAGGTATTTGTGCCGTCGGAAATGGTCCCCTTGTAGGCATCGATCGGCGTGATGGTGTAGACAGCCCCATCCCACCCGGTGGTGTACGGCTCCAGAGAGGCGGTCGCCTTCTGCTTCGCGCAGGCGCTCAGACTCAGCACCAGCGCTGCCAGCACTGCCAATATCAAAGCCCCAAACACAACATTCCGCTGTTTTCTCATGCGATTCTCCTTTCCCCGGTCCTGCCGCAGGGCGCTTCAATCCGCCATGCGGTAGGATTTGTCGAAATACTGATAGTACGGGATCAAAAACTGGTAGGCATCTTTCACGGCATCCAGAAGCTCTCTGGAATAGGACAGCTCGTCATAACTGCGCTCGCAGGAAATGGAGAACGAACGGCGGTTATACCAGTGGTTCAGGCTGTCGTCCGCGTGCCCTTTTGGTCTTGCATACTCCGGTCCCTGCAAAGAAAACACGTCCTGCTCGTCCAGCTTTTTCGCGAGCTTCTCCAGCTCCTTCGGGTTCTGATCGGCAAGCCTGCGGAACCTTGCCGCAGCCGCGGGCTGGCACCAGTAGCCGAAGCCGTAGCCATAGCCCTCGCAGCCCAGCTCAAACCAGAGGCAGGGCGCGTTTTCCCTTCCCTCCAGCTCGTTCTGGAATGAAAACCAGATATGGTCCTTGAGCGGACCTCTTCCAAACAGACGTCTCGCATCGCGGTAGATCTTTGAAATATGAAGATTCAGATGCAGCTGCGGATAATTTTCCGTCAGCCAGTCGTAAAGCTCGCCGGAGAGCGCCTTCGTCGGGTCCATGATGTAGGCGTTGAACTGGTCCTTTCTGGGATGGAACCATTCGCGCGAGTTGTTGAAGCGGATATCCCAGAAAAAATCCACTGTTTTGTCGCTGTAGCCTGTGAACATATTGTGCGTGTTACTCCTTGTGCGTGCGAAGATAGCTGAGGTAACCCTCGAGAATCAAAGACGCGGCGACCGCGTCGACGGTTTTTTTGCGCTTTTTGCCGTGGTAGTTGTTGTCGGACAGAATCTGATGCGCCTCAATCGTGGTACGCCTTTCATCCCATAAGACGACCGGCTGATTGATAAGTTCCTCGAGCTTTGCCGCAAATGCGCGGTACAGATCCGCGCGGGGACCCTCGGAGCCGTCCATGTTGCGGGGAAAGCCCATCACCAGCCGCTCTGCGCCCGATTTGCGGTATGCCTCCGCCACCAGCTGCGCGGTTTTTTCCTTATTCCAGGACTCAATCACGCTTGTCTGCCCCGTCAGCATCCCCAGTGTATCTGAAACCGCCACGCCCGTGCGCGCATCGCCCAGATCGATTGCCATAATTTTCATCAAGCCGCTCCATTCCGGCAGGTATCCGCCGCCTGTTATTTTGGACATTGTACCACAATTCGCGCCGAAAGACAATGACGGGGAATTTTTCCCGCCCGTTTTTCAAATTTCCGGTTGACCTCCGCTCCAATTTATGCTATGATGTCTTCACCTGCGAAAAAAGGGATACGTATGCCGTTTTTTCAGCCGCGTTGGCGCCATTGTAGTTTCGGCGTCGCCTAAATTTACCATAGAACGCGGTCATACAGGGAGGCAAGATTTAAGGAGGTGCCGAACATGCGCGTAAAGATCACTCTCAGATGCAACGAGTGCAAGCAGAGAAACTACAACACGATGAAGAACAAGAAGAACGACCCTGACCGTCTCGAAATGAAGAAGTATTGCAGATTCTGCAAGAAGCAGACCGTTCACAGCGAGACGAAGTAAGGCAATGATTCATACATTGCAGAAAGGGTGAAATCATGGCAGAAGCAAAAAAGGAAAACTTCTTTGTGCGTGCCGGGAAGCGAATCAGCCGTTGGTTCCGCGAAATGAAGAGTGAGCTGAAAAAGGTCGTATGGCCCACCAAGAGCCAGATGATCAACAATACGCTCATCGTCCTCGCCTGCGTGCTGGTCGTCGGCATTTTCATTTGGGTCTTTGATGCGGTCGGCGGCGTTGTGGTCAACGGCATCATTACCCTCGTCAAAGGCTAGGTAGCAGCATGGCGGAAGCAGCAAAATGGTATGTTGTGCATACCTATTCCGGCTATGAAAATACCGTCAAGGCTACCATCGAGAAAACCATCGAGACCCGTCAGCTTCAGGATCTCATCCACGTCGTCTCCATTCCGATGGAGACCGTCACCGAGATCACGGACAACGGTCCGAAGACTTACGACCGCAAGGTCTTCCCCGGCTACGTGCTGGTGAAAATGATCATGTCAGACGAGGCATGGTATATCATCAAGAACGTGCGCGGCGTGACCGGCTTTGTCGGTTCGGGCACCAAGCCCACCCCCCTGACGGACGAAGAGGTCCAGCAGCTGGGCGTTGAAAAGCATGAGATCGTCGTCGCCTACTCTGAAGGCGACACCGTCAAGATTGCAGACGGTCCTCTGACGTCGTTCACCGGCGTTGTCGACATGGTGGACATCGAAAAGAACAAGGTGCGCGTGATTGTGTCCATGTTCGGACGCGAGACGCCCGTCGAACTCGAGCTGGATCAGGTCGAACTGGTCAGCGAGTAATCTCCGGCGCAGACCGGAACGTGGGAGGGGTTCAGCCCCGCCAGAAATACGCCATCGGCGCGTATCACCACATTTATTCAGGAGGTGCTTATCATGGCACAGAAAGTAACAGGTTATATCAAGCTTCAGATTCCTGCCGCAAAGGCAACCGCTTCGCCCCCTGTCGGTCCGGCTCTCGGCCAGCACGGCGTTAACATTTCCCAGTTCATCAAGGAGTTCAACGAGCGTACCAAGGATCAGGCTGGCTTCAAGATTCCGGTCGTCATCACCGTCTACGCCGACCGCAGCTTTACCTTCATCACCAAGACCCCCCCGACCCCGACCCTCATTCTGAAGACTCTGGGCATCGAAAAGGGCTCCGGTGTTCCCAACAAGGACAAGGTTGCTACCATTACCAAGGCACAGGTCAAGGAAATTGCCGAGCGCAAGATGCCCGACCTGACCGCCAACACCATTGAAGCCGCGATGAGCCAGGTTGCAGGCACCTGCCGCAGCATGGGTATCGTTGTTGTCGACTAAGATTGCTTGACCCGAGGGATTCCGGTTCAGGACCGGACCTCATAAATATGTGGGAGGATTATTCCGCATCACCACTAAGGAGGATATTACATTGTTTAAAGGTAAAAAGTACGTCGACAGCGCGAAGCTGATCGACCGCAGCGTGCAGTACGAAGTCTCCGACGCCATGGATCTGGTCGTCAAGACCGCGAAGGCAAAGTTCGACGAGACTGTCGAAGTTCATATCAAGCTCGGCGTTGACTCCCGTCACGCTGATCAGCAGGTCCGCGGCGCCATCGTTCTTCCGAACGGCACCGGCAAGACCCGCAAGGTCCTCGTTTTCGCGAAGGACGCAAAGCTCGACGAGGCTCTGGCAGCAGGCGCTGACTTCGCCGGCGGCATGGAGCTCGTGGAAAAGATTCAGAAGGAAAACTGGTTCGACTTCGACGTCGTCGTCGCTACCCCCGACATGATGGGTATCGTCGGTCGTCTCGGTAAGGTCCTCGGTCCGAAGGGTCTCATGCCCTCCCCCAAGGCCGGTACCGTGACCCCCAACGTCACCGCCGCTGTCAAGGAAATCAAAGCCGGTAAGATCGAGTACCGTCTCGACAAGACCAACATCATCCACTGCCCGATCGGCAAGGCATCCTTCGGCACCGAAAAGCTCGTTGAGAACTTCAATGCTCTGATGGGCGCCGTCATCAAGGCAAAGCCCGCCGCTGCAAAGGGTCAGTATGTCAGAAGCTGCACCGTCGCTTCCACGATGGGTCCTGGCATCAAGGTCGCAGCCGCCAAGCTGTAATTTTGTCCTTGACATTTCCCGTTTTTCTGCTATAATAACCTAGCTGCCAAAGACAGCAGGAGGCATTATGCCGTAATGAACAGGCGTTCATCCTGCCGAGGTTTCGCAAAAATGGTAACATTTCTGTGTCCTCATGTCTTTTGGCATGAGGACATTTTATTTCTCGGAGGTGACATTCATGCCCAACGCAAAGGTTTTAGAGACCAAGAAATCCATCGTTGATGCTCTGTCTGATAAAATTCAGAACGCTACTTCTGCTGTTTTTGTAGACTACAAGGGCATCACCGTCGCACAGGATACCGAGCTGCGTAACCAGTTCCGTGCTGCGAATGTCGAATATTCTGTCGTAAAGAACACGCTGACCCGTTTCGCCGCCAACAAGGCTGGCTACACCGAGTTCGACGAGCTTCTGAACGGCACGACGTCCATGGCGTCCACCACGGAAGACCCCATCGCTCCGGCTCGCGTCATTTGCGAATTTGCCAAGAAGAACAAGAACGTCGTCAAGATCAAGGGCGGCATGGTTGAAGGTAAGGTTCTGTCGGTTGACGAGCTCATGTCCTTCGGCGAGCTGCCTTCCAAGAACGCGCTCGTTGCGCAGGTTCTCGGCACGTTCCTCGCTCCCATTTCTTCCCTCGCTGTTGTCCTGAACCAGATTCTGGAGCAGAAGGGCGGCGCTCCCGCAGAGGCTGCGGAAGCAGAAGCTTAATTTTCAAACTTACTATCAAACATTTAATTGGAGGTAATTACAATGGCATCCGAAAAGATTACTGCTATGATCGAAGAAGTTAAGACTCTTACCGTTCTGGAACTGGCTGAGCTGGTCCATGCTCTGGAAGAGGAATTCGGCGTTTCCGCCGCTGCTGCTGCTGTCGCTGCTCCCGCTGCCGGCGCTGCTGCTGCTGAAGAAGAGAAGACCGAGTTCGACGTCGTGCTGAAGTCCGCTGGCGCCAACAAGATCGCTGTCATCAAGGTTGTCCGTGCTGTCACCGGTCTGGGTCTGAAGGAAGCGAAGGAGCTCGTCGACGGCGCTCCCAAGAACCTCAAGGAAGGCATCTCCAAGGACGACGCGGAGAAGCTCGCTGCCGAGCTCAAGGAAGCTGGCGCAGAGGTCGAGATCAAGTAAGATCTGTCTTGCATACCAAAACACGCTGCATGGTCTCATGCAGCGTGTTTTTTCTTTACGGGTTTTGTGCACTCAAAGCAGAAGGTTCAGAAGCCTGCAGAACAGCACACCGATTGCCGCCGGAAGCAGCATTCCGAGCAGTGCCCAGCGGGTACTGCCGGTTTCCTTTCGGATGGTGAGAACGGTCGTGCTGCATGGGAAGTGAAAGAGCGTAAAGACCATCACGCACAGCGCGGTTTTCATCGTCCAGCCTGACGAAAGCAGCAGCCCTCCCACGTCCGCTGTCTGCGCCTGCGCGAGCGTCGCGCCGGAGGAAACGATCATCACCCATACCGGCAGCAGCAGTTCGTTCGCCGGAAAGCTCAGGGCAAACGCCAGAAGAATCGCGCCGTCTATTCCGAGCCACGCGCCCACCGGCTCAAGTGCCCGTGCAACAAACGTCAGAATCGTTTCTCCCCCGATCTGCACGTTTCCGAGCAGCCACAGAAGCAGTCCCGCCGGAGCGGCTACTGCAGCAGCCCTGCCGAGGACGAACAGACTCCGGTCCATCACAGACCGCACAAGCACCCGTCCGACATTTGGCATCCGAAACGGCGGCAGCTCTAGCGTAAAATGAGACGGCGCACCGCGCAGGATTGTTTTCCCGAGCACGAATGATGCTGCCATCGTCATTGCCGCGCCGAGCAGCACGCACCCGGTCAGAACCAGCGCTGCCGAACAGGCAGTGCCTCCAAAGAAGAGCGCACTAAGCGTAAGCAGCGTCGGAAACCGCCCGTTGCACGGAACCAGCGCATTGGTAAGCATACCGATGCGCTTTTCGCGCTCGGAGTCGATAATCCGGCAGCCGCTCACGCCAGCCGCGTTGCAGCCGAAGCCCATGCACATCGTCAGCGCCTGCTTGCCGCAGCTGCCGCAGCGTTCAAACCCCGCATCCAGCAAAAACGCCACACGCGGCAGGTAGCCGCTGTCTTCCAGCAGCGTAAATAAGGGAAAGAAGATTAAAACCGGCGGCAGCATCACCGAGACGACCTTTGCCGTCGTCTGATACACGCCTGCGATCAGCGCGCCCGATAGCCAGGAAGGCGCGTGGAAACTGTCAGCCACCGCCCACAAGACACCTTCCACGGCATCAAAGCCCCGCTGCAGCAGCGCAGACGGCACATTCGCGCCCTGAATCGTCAGCCAGAATACCAGCCCCAGCAGCGCGCCGAGCAGCAGCCCGCCGGTGAAGCGTCCGGTCAGCATCCGATCGGCTCGCACCGCGCGCGCCTTTGCCTTCTCGTTTTCTTCACAGACGACGCGCCCGGCAATCTCCTCGGCGCGCCGGACAAACCGGCTTGCAATCGCATCAGACGCCTGTTCTGAGCCGCCCTGAAGCGCCAGTACCGCCGCCTGTGTGCCGCGGACGCTTGCGTCTATTACGCCCAGACGGCGCGGTCTCGGCTCCTCAAAGCCGTCGAGAATCCGCCGCAGCTGCTCCAGAAGCTCCTGCATACCCTCTTCCCTGCCTGCCGACACTGCCACGACGGGCACGCCCAGTTCAAACGACAGCGCCGCAAGGTCCAGCCGAATTCCCTGCTTTTGCGCCTCATCCATCAGATTCACGCAGACGAACGCCCGGTCGGTCAGCTCCAGCACCTGCAGGGCAAGAATCAGACTCCGCTCCAGACTCGTCGCGTCACATACGGCGATCACACAGTCCGCCTCCCCGCCGGAAACAAATCCGGCAGCAAGCGCCTCCTCCTGCGATTTACTGACCAGCGCGTATGTACCGGGCAGGTCGACCAGCCGGATTTCCGTGTCCTTGTACCGGCACGTGCCCTGTGCCAGTGCAACGGTTTTGCCTGGCCAGTTTCCGGTGTGCTGGTGCATGCCGGTCAGGGCGTTGAAGATCGTGCTTTTGCCGACATTCGGGTTTCCTGCCAGCGCGACAAGCCTTGTTTCCTGTGCGCCAGCGCCTCTTTCCGCCGCTGTCATGCGTCTGCCTCCGCAGAAATCTGCGAAGCATCGCAGCGCCGCAGCGCAATTGCCGCACCGCGCACGGTAAATGCCAGCGGAGAGCCCGACGGAGCCACACAGCGGCATGAAACGAGCGTCCCCGGAATCAGACCCAGATCGAACAGCCGGCGCCGCAGCGCGCCCTCCAGGCGGATTTCCGCCACACGTGCCGTCTGCCCCGGCAGCACCTCCGACAACGGCATCTTCTTTTTTCGCATTGCGTTCCCTCCTACCGGTTCTGTGTGATCAGAACCTGATACAGCTTACGCAGGCGCCTGCTCTCATGTGACAAAATGCGCGCCGCTTTTCAAAAGCGGCGCGCATGGTTCTTATCTTTTTGTTCAGTCGGGCAATGCGTCGAAGGCTGGCTTGAGTGTTTCGAACTTCGGAATGCTGCACATCGCGTTCCATGCCATAAAGCCGCCGTCGAGTCCGTTTTCCTGCAGCGCCCGCAGCTGACCGCCGACCTCTTCCGCGCCGTAGGTGTTGTACGGCGGACGGATAGCATCGTATGCCTGAATCCAGGTACGGACGATGGCTGGGCTCGGCGTCTCGGTCTGGCGTTTTGCCGCGTTCTTTGCCCAGTCGAGCATCGTCTCATACGGATGCTCCCAGGGGCGGTAGGAGCCGTTCTGTGAAAAGTGGTCCGGGTACGGCATGCCGCTGATCACGTCGACCACATTGCTGATGGCGGGCCAGTACTGCCCGTAGGCGGTCACGTAGCTGCCGGAGGTCTCACCGAAGACGTCGGCGCTGACATACACGCCGCAGTCATGCAGCTCGTCGCAGGCATACATCAGAAAGCGCTGGATCGCCTGCGCCTTGGTCTCGTCATACTCGTTGCGGTAGTCGATGTTTCCGTCTTCCTCGTAATCATACGTGCCGTCCGGGAAACGGACATAGTCGAACTGAATCTCGTTGAAGCCGAACAGCGCCACCGCTTCTTTTGCCAGCTCCACCTTATATTCCCACACGTAGCGGCAGAAGGCGCTCGGCCAGTAGCTGCCTGCGATGTACAAGGGGTCTCCTGCGGCGTCTGAAATCGCATATTCCGGGTGATCGCTGACGAAGAACGAATCGTTGAAGGTGGTCAGTCTGCCGATCACATAGAAACCGGCGTCCTTGATTTTCTGAATACAGGTCTTGTATTCCTCCTGCGTGTTGTTGGCGTAGGAATCCGCTGTGGGCGAATACTTACGGAAGACCTCGGAATCGTAGCCGATGGACGTGCCATCCATGATGTTGACGACGAAGGCGTTGATCTTTGTGGTCTTCGCGTAGGCAATGTAGGCGTCGATGTTTCCCAGTACGTCCGGGTCGCAGGTCAAGTACAGCGCATAGACATGCTCCGGCATGACGTTATTTTCAAAGCTCGCCTTTTGTCTGGGATAATAATCGAGGCTCTCGCCGTCGCCGCCTCCAAAGCGGTCCGCGCGTCCGGCGTGAATCATATAGACGCCGAAGCGGTCATAGGCCTCTATCGCAGCTTCCTGCGTGCTGGCAGTGTACTCGCCTGAAATATAGCCGGTTTCCTCGCCCGCCGTCACCTGATAGAGGTGGACAATGCCGTCGGTCATATAGTCGTAGCCCACAATCTTGAGCTCGGTTCCCTTTTCCAGAAGCCCGCCCAGCTCGACAGAATCCGGGTCAAGGCGCAGATTCTGCGGCGTGCGCACGAAGACACTCTCCTCCCGGACGACATCGTCCGGGTTATCAGTCAGATTGGTCTCGGCGATGTAGCCGTATTTGAGCGAGTCCAGATACGTCAGGTAATACGTCACGCCGTCTTTTTTGCGGGTGTTTTCCGCAGAATACGTCACCTCGCTGCCGCGCACGGCAGTTCCGGCAGGCTCCAGATTTTCATCGAGATAGCTCACGCTCGGGCTGTCGGCGCAGAGATATGCCTTTTCATAACGGCTCGTCTTCTGCGTCTCGGCAGGCTCCTGCTGCGCTTCTTCCTGCCCGCCGGTAATCACACAGATAAACAGAATCAGCGCCACCAGCACCAGAACCGCAAGCAAAATCAGCCAGGAGTTCTGCCGGAGGAACTTCATCTGCTGCTCCTTCTGGCGACGCCTGGCTTTGCGCGACTTTGGATTTCTGTCGGTCTTCCGATTCTTTTCAGACTGCGGCTGCATGCTTCTTCCCTGCCTTCCTGTATGGAGTCATTATACATCAACTTTTCAGAGATTTCCACCATTTTTGTAAGATTTCTGAAAGAATGCCCGGTTTTTCCTTCTTTTTTGGTGTTCTCGCTCCATTTTACTGCTCCTGCGTTCACATTTTCAGGTTCTTTCCACCATTTCCGGGCAAAGGCATCCGCTTTTGAAATAGTTATGTAAATCATTTTTCAGAACATTTTCAAGAAAAAACGCCCGCCGCCGGA